>Ga0302209_10001093_pt1 | contig 12044 bp, 16 predicted proteins | sample II_Fen_E3_1_FD_194574 | JGI IMG/M metagenome (GOLD analysis project Ga0302209, IMG submission 194574) | Peat permafrost microbial communities from Stordalen Mire near Abisko, Sweden - II_Fen_E3_1 | ecosystem: Environmental > Terrestrial > Soil > Wetlands > Permafrost | place: Sweden: Abisko...
CAATTAAAACGGCTCGCTTGTCGTCCATCAGTTCCAGTCCGGCTTCGAGTAGTCCGGCTTTCAGTTCTTCACGCTGCTCCACGTTAAGGCTTTCCATCACCTCCACCTCGCCCAATTCGACGACAATAAAATGGAGACCAAGCTTCTTTAATTCTTCTTTCACCACCATTTTGCAGCGGGTGCTCACCATATATTTAATATATAACTTCAAATCAGATTGTTTTAAATGATACGTGTGTAAAGGTACGCTACTTTGTGCCGAAACTATTACAAAACTCTAAAAATAAGTTACATAATTCACACATTTATTGATAATAATCGATATAGAAGCAGTAGGAATTAAATAATATTGCAGTTGTAAGAGAAGCATAATTACGATACGGTTGTAATTTCAAGTCCCCTTCAGGGGATTTAGGGGCGGTTTTCAACTTTATTTTCCGCCCCAAGCCCCTCCCGATATGATCCCCGATTAGTCGGGGCAAGCGGGGATAAATGGCGGGGATGTAAAATACCATCGTCCTTGAAAAACTAGCATGGTACATTATATTCGTTCCATTACATTGTCGAGATTTTACTTGTTTATATTCCCCATAACTCACCCTACACCATAAATTACACCTTCCACCATCATTTACACCCTACACCTTACACTTTACACCCTACACCTTACCCTATTAATGTGTGAATCTTACAAGTTGTTCTCAAAATTATGTAACATCAGGGATTCTATTAAGCCCTAAATTTGCATAAACTAAATTTAATCAGGACATGAACTTTTACTTGTAGCAATTTAGCGCCCTACTATTAACTGCAAACCTGTAACTATCTAAAAGAAACGTCCAAAATAAAAATTTGAAATGAAAATAAACAGCCCCGTTTCAAAAGCAAGACAACTAGCTCTACATCACACCATGAAGTTAAGCGAAGGCACCCTGGCTAAAACAGCTATTGCAAACAACTTCCTAACCGACTTTGCGGATGTTCTGCTCTTTATCCATCATTTTATAAAAGAAACGTTTTCGCGAAAATTCGAAGTAAAGGAATTTTTTCGCCAATGTTTTGCCATAGGCTATAAATCCTTACCACTTATATCCGTCACCGGTTTTATTATGGGTTTTGTACTCACCATTCAATCGCGTCCCGCACTTGTTCGCTTTGGTGCAGATACCATGCTGCCCGGTATGGTAGCCGTATCGTTGATTCGGGAAATGGGACCGGTTATAACAGCACTTATCTGTGCCGGAAAAATAGCTTCGGGCATGGGTGCAGAACTGGGAAGCATGAAAGTGACCGAACAAATTGAAGCTATGGAAGTATCGTCCACGCATCCCATGCGTTTTCTGGTTGTTACCAGAGTGTGGGCCGCCACCTGGATGATTCCGCTTCTGATTCTCTATGCCGATGGACTTGGTATAATTGGCAGTTGGTTTGGTGCCAATATAAAAGGTGATGTATCGCTGGTATTGTTTTTCTCACAGGCATTTAGTCACATCGGATTTATTGACCTGTTACCCGCTGTAGTAAAATCATTCTTTTTCGGAATAGTTATCGGACTGGTGGGTTGCTACAAGGGATATAATGCCGGACGTGGAACAGAGAGTGTGGGAAAAGCCGCAAACTCAGCTGTAGTATTAGCATCCTTGCTGATATTAATAGTAGATATGATTGCCGTACAAATAACTGATATGATACCGGTATGAAAACAGAAGAAACAAAGTTGGTACTAAAGAAACCGGAAAAAGTAGCAAGCAGAGAAACTGTTATTGAAATAACTAACCTGTGTAAATCTTTCGGAACACAGGAGGTGTTGAAAAACTTTTCGATGAAACTATACAATGGCGAAAACCTGGTAGTACTGGGTAAGTCGGGAAGCGGAAAGTCGGTGCTTATCAAATGTATTGTCGGGTTGCTCCGTGCGGACAGTGGAAGCATTAAAGTATTTGATCAGGATGTCACGTCTTTAAATATGAAAGATATGGACAAGGTTCGTCAGAAGATCGGTTTTCTGTTTCAGAGTGGAGCTTTGTACGATTCGATGACGGTAAAAGAAAATCTGGAATTTCCGTTGCGCAGAGTGAAGGATCATCTAAAGCAAAAAGAAATTGACGCTAAAACAAAAGAAGTACTGGAGAATGTAGGCCTGGCAGATGCTCTGGATAAAATGCCGTCGCAACTGTCAGGAGGTATGCGTAAGCGAATAAGTCTGGCCCGGACCATAGTTGTCGACCCCATGATTATTCTGTACGACGAACCTACCACCGGACTTGATCCCGTTACATCCGAAGAGATCAGTTTACTTATCAATGACGTTCAGAAGAAATACAAAGCCTCATCCATCATCATCACACACGACATAGAATGCGCCCGCACCACTGCCAACCGGATTATTATGTTGCAAGACGGTGAAGTTTATGCCGAAGGCAGTATGGCAGAGTTTGAAAAGTCAACTGATAAAGTTATTGAGGCATTCTTTAAATAAAAAATCACATTATCACATCATCACATCATCACATCATCACATCAATAATTATGGATACACATACTCAGAAATTTAAAATTCGTTTAGGGCTTTTTGTAGCCGGAGGTTTAGCCTTGTTTGTCATTGCCGTATTTATTATCGGGAAACAAAAGAATCTGTTTAATCCTGTTTTCAAAATTACATCCACTTTTCATAATGTAGGTGGATTGCAGATTGGAAATAATGTCCGCTTTTCGGGCATCAACGTGGGAACGGTTGATAATATCGTTATTATAAACGATTCTACCGTGCGAACCGATTTAATCATCAAAGAAGAGGTACGTAAATTTATCAAATCCGACTGTAAAGTGGCCATTGGTTCCGAAGGAGTTATTGGCGATAAGCTAGTCACCATTTCGCAGGGAAGTGCCGAAGCTCCTTTGGTCAAAGAAGGTCAGCAACTGAGATCAAGCGAACCGGTAGAGACCGATGCTATCATGGCTGGTTTACGCGTTACTGTTGGCAATGCCGAAGTTATCACTCAGCAACTGGCTGAAATCATGACAAAGATAAATACTGGTAAAGGTACTCTCGGTCGATTGATTCAGGATAAAACCCTTGCCGAGAATCTGAACAAAACTGTTCTGAATCTGAAGAAGAGTTCGAAGAGCCTGGATGAAAATATGACAGCTGCCAAACATAACTTCTTCCTGAAAGGCTATTTTAATAAGAAAGCCAAGAAAGCTGCTCAAAAGAAAGAAGATGCCAAAAAGGCCACAGAAGAAAAATCGAAAAAATAAATGGGGGTTTATTATAAAAATGACGCATGTTTGTAAAAACAACGCGTAACGGTTAACGGTAGAGACAAGGCATGCCTTGTCTCTACAATAATAATGGTTTATTATTCGTTTTTCATCGATACCGGTTGTCCTGTTGCTTCCAACACATTCCACCACAATTCATCACAGCTGTTTATCTTCTTTTGTTCAGCCACCGCTACGGGAATAGGCAATAAGGTGAATAAATGATTCCAATGCCCCACCACAAAGTCTGTTTTACCCGCCATAGCTGCATGAACTGCATTTTGTGCAAGTACCGCACAGAACTTACTGTCGTTAGCATTGGCCGGAGCACTTCGGATTATATAACTCGGATCGATATATTTGATGGTAACGGGAATATTATGCTCCTGAAAATCTGCAGCAATCTTTTCTTTCAGGTAAATGCCAATGTCTTTATTTTTGAGATTGCCGGAAGCATCGCTTTCAAAGCTTTCACCGGCAAAAAACTGTTGCCCGGCACCTTCGGCTACTACAATAAGAGCGTGATGACGTCTGTCTACGCGTTTACGTAATGCCTGTAAAAAACCTTTAGGACCTTCTAAATCAAAATTCATTTCGGGAACCAACACAAAGTTGGCCTCCTGAATAGACAGCGCAGCGTAAGCAGCAATAAATCCCGAATTACGCCCCATCAGTTTTAAAATAGCTATCCCATTATAAACGCCACGGGCTTCGTTGTGCGCATCCAGAATAATTCTGTTTGCTATACTAAAAGCCGTTTCGAATCCAAATGATTTATCAATCATATTAATATCGTTGTCGATCGTTTTGGGAATTCCGGCTATGCAGATATTCAGCTTTCGACGTAGAATCTCTTCGTGAATAGCATGTGCACCACGCAACGTACCATCGCCACCTATGCAGAACAATATATCTATATTTAGCTCACTCAGTTTATCAACGATGGCTTCCATATTCTGCGCTCCACGCGACGAACCCAATACCGTACCTCCAAACAAATGAATCGTATCCACACTATCAGGCGTCAGTTCAACAACCGGATAATTATAGCTATCAATAAAACCTGCAAAGCCATACTGAATACCTATAATCTGATTCACCTTATAGCGGTAATAAAGCTGATTTACCAACCCACGAATCACATTATTTATTCCGGGACACAAACCTCCACAAGTTACAATGGCAACTTTCGTTTTGGGCGGATCGAAATAAAGAAACTTATGAGGACCAGCCTTCTCCGCCGAGACCGGAAGGGTGCCCGTGTTTATACATTTCTTCAATTTATCCAATGATGATTCCAGTAAAACCCTATCATTTTCTGTAAACTGAAAAGATAAAACAGGAGAAGGATCTGTTGGGGTTAAAGGTGATTTTAGGGTACCTTTTCCCAGTACTTTTACTTCAAAATCTTCGTGAGTCATGATACGTATTTATAATGTTCAACAAACGTACGGCATTTAAAATAAATCAAGCCATAAAAGAAGAAAGTATTATTCTCTTTTTCTGGCTTGCAATATTAGAAACACACCAAAAACCATGGCGGCTATTCCCACAAATGGTGACCAGCTAAAATATTCCGGTTGGCTCCGGGTCAATTCAAGTGCCCCTACTTTTATTATCTCATTGCGGGTAAAAAAACTGATGGAACTAAAGACTGTGAACGCTAAGCCCAAAATCATTATTAAAAGACCTATTATTTTCATTGTATATTAGTTACGAGTTACAAGATTTTAGTTACAAGGAACGAGAGATGAGAGATAAGAGATGAGTAGTTAGATACCAAGAACCAGTTACAAGTTAACTTACTCAACAACTTACCACTTACTACTTACCACTTACCGCTTACTGCTTACTACTTACTGCTTACTGCTTACCGCTTACCGCTTCCTTACTCGTAACTATTTATAATAATCCAGCACAAAATCATGTATTTGAAACTCCGTCATTATATTAGTATTTACAAGCTCTATCTTTGTATTTTTGAAATGATGGTCAGCTTCCAGAAGCTTATACAACCCCTCTTTAGTCCCGACCGGACCAAACAAAACCACTTGTTGATAGTTTCGGATAATGTCACCCAATTCTTTATAATAAGCCCAATGATGCCACTGCTCATCTGCACTTTTAAAAAGCACACTATAGCTATAATCAATATATTCTTCATTTTCTCTCGATCTGAATACTATATTTCGTGAAACAATCATATGGTTGTAAAGCTCCATCAATAAAGCGTTTGTATCATCCATAAAAATGGCCAGTTGTTTTATCTTTATCATCGTTTTGCTTATTTTATTGATATTATCCGAAAAAACCAATTGCCGCCTTCAGCCACACCTTTCGGAATTATTGGTAAGAAACGGCAACTGACACTTAGTGAACACAATTTTCAATCGCTCTTAAATAATATCCGACCTTATTTTCTTTCTGATGATACAGCATCCGGAACTTTTGCCTGTTCCACCTTGATTTGTTGTTTCACAGGCTTACGCTGTTTAGGCGCTGTATTATTCCTGGCTTTATTTGCAGGCTGATTTTGTCTGACTTGCGGTTTATTTTGAACAGCTGCCGGAGTATTTTGTTGTACCGGTTTATTGTTGGGCTGTTGGTTTACATTCCGCTGTTGTGGCTGATTATTATTTTGTGGAGTAACATCCCGTTGCTGAACCGGTGTATTTTGAACCGGTTGTGCAGGTTTATTTTGAGGAGCCACTACAGGTTGTCTATCAGGTCTCGTATTATCAGCCGGAGTTGATTTTACCGGTTGCACAGGTTGAGCATTATTCTGCATATTGGCATTGTTAGGTCGTCTTATAGGCATGTTTACATTCGTCGGTGCTTGTCTTGGTTGTTCTATCGTTCTGATCTTTTGACTTTCAACTGCAGGCACCGTTCTGTTTTCTCTGTTTTGATTATTATCCTGCTGGTTCCTGTTGGGTTGCTGAACCTGAGGAACATTGTTGTTCTGTGGAACTACCCGGTTTGCCGGTGGCGTAACCTGTCTGTTATCCGGTGTTCCAGACTGATTCTGATTCTGATTGGATACATTTCGGGCAGGTGTGCGTTTTACATCCTTTATGTCTGTTACTTTTGTTGGAGCATTTCGTTGCCCGCTATTTCTTTTATCGACCTCAGGTCGATAAATACGTAATTGACCATTATTTATTTCTTGTCCCGGCTTATTGTTTTCCTGAATGCTTAGCGGTCTGATAGTTCTTCCGGTTGCACTTTGTACTGATTCTCTTGTAGGACCTGAAACATAGGTAGTGTGTCGGCTTCTGTCAATATAAGTAGTGTTGATTACAGTTGAGTTTCGCACAATTCTGTTACGATCAGAGCTATTGACATAATAATTATGAATATCTGTTCTTTCAAAATCATTGTTTCGCACAAATAACCAATGGTCATTATTACTGTCATACGACCGGCCAAAACTCATGCTGACGCTAATACCCGGTTCCATAGGAGACCAACCATAATAACCATCAGCCTGACGCCAGTTTACCCATGCCGGACCCCATTCATTATCAGGTATCCAAAACCAGCCAAATGAATCGGCATAACTCCAACGACCATAATGAAATGTTGCCCATCCCCAGATATAATCCGATGCCCATGTCCATCCGTAATCTGTCAAAACCCAATGGCCGTCGGTAGAATAAGGCACAAAATCTGCTCCAGCATCAGGAATCCAGACATACCCATAATTACTATAATCAATCCATTGACCGTAAGGGCTTAGTTGATCATAAAATACCTGAAAGCTGACATTTGTCTGTTGAGCTTCCGTTTGTCGGGGTAATATTACACACGATGTTGTGAATAGAAGGAATAGCGTGAAAAGTCTGATGTTTGATTTCATAATGAAGGAAGTGAGTAGTGGGTAGTCTTTAGTTAGTAGTAGGTAGTTAGTAGTTGGTAGTTGGTAGTCGGTAGTTGGTAGTTAGTAGTTGGTAGTCGGTAGTTCGTAGTTAGTGATTAGTTGGTTATTGCTTTCTATAATTTCAATTACTTATTACCCAACATCCAACTACTAACTACCGACTACTTACTACCGACTACTTACCGCTTACCGCTTACTGCTTACCGCTTACCGCTTACTGCTAATTTATTGATTCAACAGTTTATACAGTTCATTCAAATCAGGTGACAAGATAATTTCAGTTCTACGATTATCCGCACGTTGTTCTGCAGTATCATTGGCTTTCAATGGGTGAAATTCACCTTTACCGGAAGCAGTGATACGACGTGAATCAAAGCCATCATTATTCGTCAGAATTCGTACAATCGATGTTGCACGAGCCGTACTCAAATCCCAGTTATCTTTAAACAGTTTTGTTCTGATAGGGACATTATCGGTATGACCTTCAATCATTACAGCAATGTCTTTGGTGCTGTTCAATACCAGTGCCAACGATTTAAGTGCCGAAACACCCTGAGGGTTTACCACATCGCTGCCCGATTTGAAAAGCAATTTTTCCTGAAGCGAAACATAAACACTACCATCTTTGATATATACCGACAATTCATCGGTTTTATATTTCATCAATGCATCTGAAATTGTATTTTTCAGTTTACTCATCACATCTCTTTGTGCCTGCATCATGTTTTGAAGTGTTTTCAATCTGTTTGCCTGTTCGGCAATAGTCATTTTTGAGGCCGAAGAAAGCGCATTCAGGTCACCGGTTACCGAAGCATTCTCGCTTTGCAGAGCCGATTTATCTGCCCGGAGTTTTTCCACCAGACCCGTGCACGAATTTAATTGCGTGTGCGTATCCGAACTGTCTTTTTGTAACTGATCAACATGATAACGTGAAGCTATGAGTTTTTTACCAGGTCCGCACGAAGTCAATAATACGCAAAGAATGAGCGTTGAGAAGGAAAGAATGTAATTAGTTTTTTTCATTTTTGTTCGTTTTAAATATGAATTCTAATTTTACAAAGTTCTGCAACTTTAAAGACTTTATTGTTACATAAATCTGTCTATAAATTATATAATTCACACCTTTTCATTCTGTTACCACTGGTTTGTGTCTGTGCCAAATAAATACTCATCACTCTGTTACAACAAACCCTCAAAGCACATAATGCTTTGAGGGTTTCCTATTTTGTTTAATTCAAGATCAGGTTCGGTTATCGTGATTATCGATGATCATTATCAATAACTATGACTGCTTTTGGGTGATCTTCATCATGTCGATCATGTCGATGAAACCAACCTCTACGGTGGTGTTCACCGTTTTCGGTGTGGCGACTAACTTCGCACGATGTCATACCGGCTAAAATCAGCGAAAGAAATAAAATTGTTACTAAGGTTCTAAGCTTTTGCATATCATTTATTTTTTATACAAAGTTCGCACTATCCGGTCATCAATCTGTTACACAATTGTTGGAATGTCTTACATCATTCACAGATCAGAAAATTTCCCGCTCCTCTCCTGCTTGCAGCTATCTACCGGTGAATGTGCCCTTGAAATTAGTTTAATAGTCCGGAGGACTTACATATCTATAGATCTGATTAATAAATTTTGTTTATTCTGCATCTGCATTATTTTATCCTGCACCTGCATTATTTTATCCTGCACCTGCATTATTCTATCCTGAATCTGCATTATTTTATCCTCCATCTGTTTCTCCTGCATCTGCATTATTTTACCCAGCATCGTTTTATCCTGCAATTGCATTATTTTATCCTGCAATTGCATTATTCTATCCTGCACCTGCATCATTTTATCCTGCACCTGCATTATTTTCTCCTGCACCTGCGTCTCTTTCTTCTGCATCTGCATCGTTTTATCCTGCATCTGTATCGTTTTATCCATAGAGAATGCTATTTCTTATTGCCAACTTAATCAGTAGTTGAAAAATAGTTTGTAGGACTTACATATCCATAGGATACGTATATATGTATGTTTATTGTCCGTAGAATATTCACATTTTTCATGTTTATCCCCTCGGGGAATTTGATTAAGGACGTTTTCTTTTTCTATTGATGTGTATTCCCTACGGGAAATAGTTTATTAGAAGTAAACTATACTTGTTTTCAACTCCTGATCCACATTAATCACTTATCACTAATCACTCATAGTTTATAACTAATAGTTCATAACTAATCTCCCTTTTCCAACGAAATCAACGTACTCTTCTCTTTCTGCCTACGCGTAGGAACGATTAAAATCGGAATTTTCGTTTGTTGCAACACATCGTTGGTAACTCTTCCCATCACTATTTCCTCCAGCCATTTAGTACTATGTGACCCCATGATAATCATATCAACAGCCATATCGTTGGCTGTATGTAATATCGATTCTGCAAAATCACCTTCCTTTACAATCGTTTGAATCATATTGTCACCCAGAAAGAGTTTCGATTTTTCTACAAAATCCTGCGAAGCCTGTTTCATATCCTGCACGGTATCGAGTTTCAACGGATCCATTTTCAGATACGTCAACGAATAGGTTACTAAATTGATTATCACATGCAGCAGTATGATTTCAGCATCCATCGCTTTGGCAATGTCAAACCCCACTTCGGCTACTTTCAACGAAGTAGGATCATAATCCAACGCAATAAGCACTTTCTTTTTAGTGGCAATATTCATATTGGTAGTTTTTTTAGTGGAACTAATCAGAACATAATTGTCAAGAGAGTACATTACCCCCAAATTGGTGCAAAGCCTATCTGTCCGGGCCTTCTTCATCCAGATCGTCATGATCATCGCCACCCAGGCTATAATAGTTGTTTTCTTCATCTTCGTCGCCTGTTTTTTCCGCCTCATCATCCAACTCCGAGCCCGGAACGTCCATTTCACCGTCCGACGTAACACCTTTTAGTTTGGCCGTTTCTTCCGGATCAATCTCTTTCTCTTCTTTTTCCTGACTATAAAAATCTTCACTTTCAGGATAAGTAGGATATCCGGGTAAAATAATCTTTTTATCACCCTCTTGTTTCACAAGTGGATAGTCTTTTTTGCTTAGCTTTTCCATATACGTTGTATTTTAATGAAAACCGTATTTTCCCGAAGTAAATCAGGACTCTTCTATTACTTTTTTACTCTCTTCATACTCTTCTTTTGTTATTTCTCCGGAAGCAAACCTTCCTTTCAAAATGTCGAGTGGCGAGTCCTTTTTCCGTTTCTGACCGGGAATGTCATAGGGCACAGCAAAAATCCATATAATTAGAAAAAACCAAATGATCCACCAAATGAGATCCATTCCACCGAAATAATAACCTTGATACATAACTTTATATTTTAAAAGTAAATAATTCATTTTTTATTTAAATCATTTTTTCTAAGCTACTAAGTAGTTACAAGTAAACAGTTACGAGTACATGACTGTTTATCTGAATTTTACTTTCAGAAAACAGATCGTTGAATATTATTACTTATCTGTAGAAACTTAGAATTAAATGATCAGCATAAACAAAAGATAAAGTTTTCTTCCGTTTATTAGTGTATGAAACTTATTGATAATCCACAGTCAACTCATTGTCCACACCTAAAACTCCGGGGGCATTCCAGGCTATCCGGCTTGCTTCATCCTTCTGGTACCATGAATGAACTGTTCCATTCAATTTTACTTTATTTTCTGAAACAGAAACCAGAATATGCTTGTCTTCTAACGACCAATTACGGTTTAGAGCTTTTTCGACATCCTCTTTTTCTACTTTGGCAATTCTTTCTGATTTAATGCTAATGTTGTTTGTCACCCATTTAACGTCAGTAAGATTCGTTGCCACTTTTTTTGCAGCCTCTTTCTGATAGTTCCAGCTAAGTTCACCCTCCAGCGTAACCCATCCGGCTTCAACTTTTACTTGTATTTTATCTTTTGGAATTTCACTATTCCATTTTAATGCGTTCAATACTTCTGAAGCTATTTCACCGTCAGTCATTTTTCCTGAATTTCCTGAGTTTATTTCAATTTTTTCGACCACAGCTTTTACACCTGCCACCTTTTTAGCGGCGTCTTCGGCTTCCGATTTCTTTATAAAAGTATCAACTGTTCCCGTGAGAGTTACCACTCCATCTTTTACTGTAACACCAATCTCAGCAGCATTCAACAACGGTTCCCATTTGATGGCATCCTGAACGTCTTTTTGTAAGACTTCATTTGTTTTCATTCTAATTGTTTTATACTGTAAAACGGTTCCCACAGCGCAACAAAGTTCAGCATATATCAACCAACCAAATTACACAATTTTTTAAAAAAGTTGCATATTTCACAGGTTCCACGAATAACTTAGCAGTTACAAGTAAATAGTTACGAGTTACAAGGCCATTGATCTGAATATTGACTAGAAAAAACAGATCGTTGATTACTCAAGAAATATCAACTACTACTTTCTACTTACCTCTTGCCTTCTACCACTTTCTATCGACCACTTACTACCGACTACCGACCGTGTCAGCGTCATCACAGATCGTGTCAGCATCGTTACAGATCATGTCAGCATCGTTACAGACCGTGTCAGTATCGTTACAGATCATGCCAGAGTCGTCCCAGATCGTGTCAGCATCGTTACAGATCATGTCAGAGTCGTCCCAGATCGTGTCAGCATCGTTACAGATCATGTCAGCATCGTTACAGATCGTGTCAGAGTCGTTACAGATCGTGTCAGCATCGTATACACATACTGCCTCTATCATTCCAGACCACTGATCACTAATAACTAATCATTGACAATTGATAATTTATCATTAGTAGTGTTGCGTTTACTTTTAACTTTAACTTGTATATATGTGTAATGCAATACAATAAATGAGCTCTTTGATTTTTTGATTTGAA
>Ga0302209_10001098_pt1 | contig 12009 bp, 35 predicted proteins | sample II_Fen_E3_1_FD_194574 | JGI IMG/M metagenome (GOLD analysis project Ga0302209, IMG submission 194574) | Peat permafrost microbial communities from Stordalen Mire near Abisko, Sweden - II_Fen_E3_1 | ecosystem: Environmental > Terrestrial > Soil > Wetlands > Permafrost | place: Sweden: Abisko...
TAATAATCTCTCCTCTTTTTTAATGATTTCTTTCATTATAAGGTATGTTTTATACGCGTACTTAGAACCTTAGAAGTCTTGATAAGACAAAAGAAAAAGCCTAAGCTTCTTCCTCTCCTTTGTTTGAAATCTCTTCAACTTTTGTGGATTCTACTTTCTTCATCCAATTCTGTAACCATACCTGGCTTCCAACCATACTTCCGATTATACCTCCAACCATGCTTATAGCATATCCGCCAACTAATATAATTACTGTTTGTTTCCTCATAGTAACATCCTCCTAAATTTCTTTATTTCATTATAGAGCATGTTCTATATGCGAGGAGACAAAAGAAAAAGCCTAAGCTTCTTCCTCTTTAATAATCTTCTTTCGATAGTTTTTTACTTTATACTCAAAGCATTCTATATTTGTATTTGTGCTTGCATATTGTTCCATTAGTAATGCAATTAAGGCTTTAGAATCCTTGTCCAAAACTTCTTGTTTTTGAATAATTTCTATTTCCTTCATTGTAAAATCTAAATGGGCATTTAATAAGTCCAAATTTTCTTCATATATTTTCATTAAGTTTTTCATAATAAAACCCTCTTCCAAATTTATTTCTATTATAGAGTATGTTTTATACGCGTAAGAGACAAAGAAAAAGCCTAAGCTTCTTCAGATTTTTCTGTAATAAGACCATCACTTAACGATATACAAGAATATTCGTCTGTATTGACTCCTTCCTTAAATATTGCATATGACTCCGAATTATTTGCATTCAAATCTATTATCTCTTTAACTCTTTCTAAATTCATAAATTTATCTTCAGGTGTCCAACTGATTACATCTTTTCCTGCATAGGGATTAACAACCTCTTCTTTATCCGTTTTAGTATATATAACTGCACCTATAATGGCAACACCTACAATACATCCAACGGATATAAGTTTGTTTTTATTCTCTTTGCAAAATGTTTTAATATCTTTCATATCAACATCTCCTAATAATTTATTTCTATTATAGAGTATGTTTCTAACGCGACTACCATTTTGAATCTTTTAAGACAAAGAAAAAGCCTAAGCTTCTTCTTTAAATTTCTTTATGTTATCATTTAGTCGGTCTATCCATTTGTCTATTTGGATAAGTTCCTTATTAATATCATGATAATCAATATTTAACAAATCTATATAATCCATCCAAATCAGTTTATAATAATCTTCATTTATACTATGCTCATTTAGCTCTTTTATAATCCATTTTTGTCGTTCTTGTCTATCAATCTTATACTGTTTAAGATAACTTAATTCCTCATAATCCTTTTCTATCCATTCATCCATAATAACCCTTCTTTCATTAAAGGATATGTTTTTAACGCGTACTTAGAAGACAAAGAAAAAGCCTAAGCTTTCTCATTAGATTTATCCTTAAGTATCATATAACTTTTCATTCCTATTGTCAATATAGCCCAATTAAGTGCAAGCAATGCAAGTACTGGTATTAAAAATCTATTACTCTTTTCCTCAAGTGATGATCCTTTATACGCTTCTACTCCTATGTATATGCCCATAACTATGTATATTGCTAAAATTAGTGAATTTGTCATTTATAACATCTCCTTAAAATTTCTTCTATTATAGGATGTGTTATTCCTGCGTACTTAGAAGTTTTGATTTAATCTTTTCATATTCTTTATTTGCTAATTCTTCTCTTCTTTTATTTTCTGAAATTCTTTCTTGCAAGGTGCTTATTACTACCTGGGCTTGCCACATTGTTGATTCTAAACTCTCTTCTCTTAACTCTTTACTCTTACTAAATCTATGTCGTGCTTCTGCCATCATAGCACTAAGACTATTGCATACTTTATTTATCTTGTCATCAGTAAGTTCTACAGTTTCAATTGAATATTCTTTTTTCTTATCTAAAGTTACTTGCATAAGTTTAATGGAACCTTCTGTTGCTCCTTTGTTCTTAGAAGTCTCTACAACCTCTCTAGGAATAACATTATTAAAACCATCATAGTAAGTAACTTCTTCACCCTCGTCCTTAGAAGTCTTAGAAGTCTCCTCAACCTTAAAAATATGATCATTCAAGTCAGGACGTCTTTGCATCATTGTTATAGCTGCAGCTGCATTCCACATTACTGCTGCTAAATGATCTTCGTCTGTCCAACCATTACCAGCCTTAAGAGAATGACGTATCATACGATTAATACAGTCCTTTACGCTCATCCCTTTTTCCCAGTTACGTTCAGGATATTTATTAGTAGCATCCTCGTACCATTTAGCTAATGCTTCGATTGCTTCATATGGTAATAAGTCAAATCTACCTCGTCCTTCATTTGATTCTCTATTAACACCAGTTTCTGTTGTCTCCATAACACCTTGTCCCTTTATCATTATAATACCTCCTTCATAAATATTTGTGCTTGTTCTTTTAAATTATTTAAATCTCCATCGTTATTAATAGTATAGTCGTACTTATAATTCTCAACATTTGCATCAGCCATATTGGACATAATTTTAGGTTTGTTTATATTTTTTATAAGTAAAGTAGAACACTCAAAAGCCCTTTTAACCTTATCAATCTCAAGTGGTTCTCGAATATGTATAAACATTACTCGTAATGGTGCTTGGCCTTTCCTAAATTCAATTATAGACTCTTTAATATATTCGTACGGATTATTATTATAACCTGTAGATAATATCTTTAAGTTAGATAAAAATAGTCTATCTTCTTCCTCTTTTGTCCATCTCCATCCCAATATATTAGCAGCTTCTTTTATTTTATCAACGGATGATACATTAGTAACAGATACAAACTCACGACAAAAATCTATAAAACAATCTTTTCCAACACTTCCTGAACCGTTTATTATGATTACATTAGATACCATTAATATCGCCCCCCTAATTTTATATTATCCTAATATTGTTAATACTATCAAGCAAATTGGCATTACTATGAATACTGATATAAAAACTCTCCACATAAACCGTAAGCCCTTATATGCATCTGTCTCACTCCACTTTTGAATGTCCTCCTCAAACATTAGTTCACCATCCTATTTATTTAATACTACCATGTCTAATATCTTAATTTTATATTTTTTTAATACATTCATTATTCTACCTCGTGTATACATCTGGCCGTTGTGTATCTCTTCGTTAACTATGCCTATCTTAAGCGAACATTCATTACAAATACTCATGCTTAAACCATTACATTCACCTGCTCCACCTTTTTGACATGGAACATCTATCCTTATGCTAATTCTTGTTGCACCATCATACTCATCTTCTGTCATTTCAGTATTACAATAATCGCATGTACATTTTGTTACTGTATCTTTCATACTAATCCTCCTACCATTTTGAATTATTTTAGACAAAAGAAAAAGCCTAAGCTTCTTCCGTTATTTCATCTTATCCGGATTTGTTTCTGCGTACTCATTATAACGTTCTCTTAAATTAAGATCTTCAAATTCTCCATCAAACCAATTTATTGTTTCGTGAAATCCAATTCTACCTCCTGCTATAAAAGCTTGTTTTTGTATAGCTCTTATTACAAAGTATGATATGACTAAACCTCCACTAATAATAATTGTTTTGTGTTTCTTTATAAATCCATTTACTTTTCCTGTTACTTTATTTTCCATAATAACATCTCCTTCTTTCATTATAGAGTGTGTTTTATATGTGAATAAGACAAAAGAAAAAGCCTAAGCTTCTTCCGTTGAAGTTTCAATTTTTGATTCATTATCTATCAAATTGTCGTCATGTATATTTATATGTAAATGGTGATGACTCATTGAATAATCAATACCCATATATGCTCCAGCAAATGCTGTTGCTCCTATAAGTACTACTACACCAATTGTCTTCACTGGTTTACTTTGTATAAACTTCTTTAATTTCTCTTTCATTAATAATTCCTCCTAAAATTTATTCTTCTATTATAGAGTATGTTCTTAACGCGACAAAAGAAAAAGCCTAAGCTTAATCTTTCTTAGAAGTATCTTCTATAAATCTTTTAAAATTTCTAGTTTCTAATGGATCTGGAATATAACTTTTTGTTAAACCCTTATCCTTTTTAGTATTCACTTTAATATTTTTCTTATTCATTTTAATACCTTCTTTCATTATACAGTATGTTTTTTACGCGAAAGAAAAAGCCTAAGCTTCATCTTTTATAAATTGTATTAATTCAAGTTTTATTGATGCATGGTGTAAATGCTTTTGTGCTTCTTCAAATTGTCTATTTAATAATGATTCTTTAAACTTCGTTGTCTCAACGATTGACTCATCAATTAATTTTTCAATTTCTAGCATAGTATTTTTATCCATACTAACATCCTCCTTGACATAATATTCTTTCATTATAGAAGATGTTCTTAGTACGAGACAAAAGGAAAGCCTAAGCTTCCTCTTTTAATTGATTCTTTAAGTCTTTATTTTCTGACTTTAATCTGTCATTATCTTTAATCACTATACCGACCATGTTGTCCCAAATTCTTTGTTGTCTATTATTGAAATTTTCTTTCGCTAATAAACCCATCATCATTCCGAATAACATTAATCCAGTACCAGTTATTACAACTTTAACATCATCATTCATTGTTAATACCTCCTTAAATTATCTTTCACTATAGGGGATGTTATATACGCGTAACAGAGACAAAAGGAAAGCCTAAGCTTTCAATCTTTACTATAGTTCTTATTTGGTATATAAGATCTATCTTTCAAGACTTCTACTCTATCTTTCCTATTCTTATCCATTCCAACGAAGACATCTGTTACAACTTTATTAGCAATACCTGTTAACGCTCCATCTGTAATGTAAACAACACCTCTTATAACTTTTGGTGCTACTTTCACTACTACATAGATTGTTAATATGTTTTTTAATAATTTATTCATACTAATCTCCTCCTTTAAATTTCTTCTATTATAAGGGATGTTTTATACGCGTATGACAAAGAAAAAGCCTAAGCTTCTTCCTACAATTGATTAATTTAACTTATTGCATACTCCACTAATGATCTAACATAATTATCGGTACTAATATTTCCAAGTTCATGCAATTTGTTCAAACATGCTATTGCATTATTTGTCTCTTCTTCTGTAATTGGATTTTCTTTTTTACCGTTAATCCATATTTCATAGTGTTCATTGTCATTCATTATAATTAACCCTCTTTCATTATAGGAGGTGTTTTTAGTGCGTACTTAGAATCTTAGAAGACAAAGAAAAAGCCTAAGCTAATTCCTCTGATTGTGATGCCTTTATCAAATAATCTTGTTCTTCGTTAAAGCATGATAATGAACAATGATTCAGTTCTGTATTTTCTGATTCAAATTCTTTACCACACCAAGTACAAATATTTTTATATTTCATAATAATCTCCTTCTTTCATTATAGGGAGTGTTTTAAATACGAGACAAAGAAAAAGCCTAAGCTTTAACTTTTTAAGTCTTCAATTGTTAATTTAAATCCTGAATCATTAAGTATTTTACATAATAATTGTGTATAGTTTTCTTTAGTAACCTCTCCTATTGCATATAGTTCTTTTAAACATTCTACTGAATTTGCATTTCTTGCAATTACATTAGCATTATTTAAATGTCTATCTATCTCAATAAGTGACCTTGCTCCTTTAATCCATAACTCATCATGTAAACCATTAGTTAATTTTTCATCGTACATAATAATCTCCTTCTTTCATTATAGGAGATGTTTTCTACGCGATTAAGACAAAGAAAAAGCCTAAGCTAATTCCATAAAGTTCCATTTATTTTTTGCATCATTAATTCTGATTGTTGTTCCTTTGTAAGTTTATTCCATAATCTATCACGATTTCTTGCGTGTAGTATTTTTCTATAACTTTTCATTGTATTTATCAATTTTCTCATAATAATCACTCCTAATAATTTTATTTCATTAAAGAGTGTGTTTTCTACGCGTACTACCATTTTGAATCGTTTAGGACAAAAAGAAAGCCTAAGCTCTCTTCTATAGTAATGTTCTAAATCCTTCGTAATTCATCTCTTCAAATTTATGCTTTTCTTTAAAGTAATCAAACCTCTCACCCGTTCCTTTACAACATAAGACATATATCGGTTGTATCTTAAATCCATCTGAACTTTTGATTATATCTGACTCTCTCAAATCATATATCTCAAAGCCTTCTTTCTTAAGTAAATCTTTAATACTTACTGCTGCTTCTTCTGTATGGTTAGTTATAACCCTAAATTTCATTTTTTCAAACATATTAATTCCTCCTATAATAAAACATTATTTTCATTATAGTATGTGTTTTTAATGCGTACTTAGAATTTTATAAGACAAAGAAAAAGCCTAAGCTTCTTCCTCTTTAATAATTTCAGATTTCTTATTGTTCTTTAAAAATGCCTTTGCAGACGTTTCTAACTCTAGTTTTCCACTACGAGCAATCTCGACAATGATATCAATTTCATTTTCATCTAAGTCTAATGATTTTAACCATTCGTTAAATTCACTATACCCAAACCTCCAATTAATTTTACCATTCATTCTTACCCAACTCATAATATATCTAGATGCATGTGTACCTCTAATAATTACATTTTCAAACATAATAATACCTCCTAATTTTTTATTTCATTATAAGGTATGTTTTATACGCGTACTTAGAAGCTTATAAGACAAAGAAAAAGCCTAAGCCCTTTCTATAATTGTAAATCCTTCATCTAAGGCATCTTGTTTTGAATAACCGTCTGCTAAAGCATCTGAATAGATAGCACAATACGTATCATCCGCAAATACTGGTAATCCATTGTTGTACATTAAATTCTCGTTATTACATTTTTGCTTCCACTCCTTAGCCCATTCTGGTAGAACTTCAATGTTTGTTACATCATGAATTTCTACTTTTTCTGGCTTTAAAATGCTAGCAATAATTATACCTCCGACAATCAAACCACCTGCAATAATTTCCAATCTACGTTTTACGTAAAATTCTTTTATTTTCTGCTTTGTTTCAATTTTCATAATAATTTCCTTCTTTCAAATTTATTCTTCTATTATATAGTATGTTATTTATGCGTACTTAGAATCTTTTAAGACAAAGAAAAAGCCTAAGCTCTTTTCTTTTTATAATTATCTATAACTTTTTGTAGTTTATTACTAAATTTAACACATCCTTTTCTACCGCTAATTACATATATCATTGATAATACAATACTTGTTAGTACGTATCCAATGTTGTATGTAATTTTATCGATTAGATTAGAAACATTATTATTCATAATAATTCCTCCTAAAATTTTATTTAATTCTTCTATTATATGAAGTGTTTTTAACGCGTACTTAGAATTTTAGAAGACAAAAGAAAAAGCCTAAGCTTCCTCTATGCCATTCAATTTTCGTATAGTATCAAATTCCATTCCACTATCTTTCATCTCTTGCATATAAGATTCTGTGCATAATTCTTTCCATAAAATATCTCCATTTTCTGGATCTATAAAATGCATTTCAAGGCCTTTTTCCGAATCAAAATCAGTTCCTGGATTTGAAATCATTCCAGTAGCATCTTTATCAATACTTTGTTTATTAGCAATAATTGTTGTTATAACAACCACCGTTAATATTCCCGTACTGGCAATAATAATACTTTTCTTCTCTTTCATCCATTTTTTAATTTTATCGGTCTTATCTTTAATACTCATTTATATTCCTTCTTTCAAATTTATTCTTCTATTATATAGTATGTTATTTATGCGATTTATAGAACAAAAGAAAAAGCCTAAGCTCTTTCCTTAATAATTTGTTAAAGTTATTAGCCTAATAAATGTTTAATACTTGACTCATTGATTTGCATAATCTCACCAATTTCAGCATTTGACAATCCTTTTCCCTTTAGCTCTTTTGCTTTCTTATAAAGTTCCTTCCTCAAATCTTCTTTATCTTTAGCATTTTTAGCTCTTAATTCTAGTACTGTCATACCTACTCTTTTAGCGATTTCTTTCTCACTTACGTCACTCTTAAACCTAATCATTAATAAAACCCTCTTTCAAATTTATTTCATTAAAGGGTGTGTTTTATGTGCGAATAAAAGACAAAGAAAAAGCCTAAGCTTTATCCTCTTTAATTTTCTTGGATTTATTTTTTATAATTATATGCCTTAAATAACTCCCAATACAAACAAGTCCTAATGTTATACCACTAACTAATAATATTTCCTTTCGTGCTTCAACTGCTCCTGCATTAACAAAATAACTAAGTCTATAATCAAGATTTTTATTCAAATCTTCCCTATTGTCGTCTGTTACATTATCACTGCATAACATGTCTAAAGCATCAAATAATAAATATGTTCGTTCGTGTTTTCCATCAATTTCTTCCTGCCTAATATTTTTTATTACTCTATCTGCTGTATTCATAATAATTCCTCCTTAAAATTTATTTCATTAAAGGGTGTGTTTTTTATGCGTACTACCATTTTGAATCTTTTGAGACAAAAGAAAAAGCCTAAGCTTCTTCATTCAAAGTCGTCATCCATTATTATAATATCCTCAATAGCCTCATCATTAGAATGCAAATCAAGTTCGTCTAAAAATCTTTGAACAATCATAAGTTCATCGTCCGTAAAATTTTCAGTAGGCCAACTAAATCCTTCTCTATTATATCTTGCTGTTACATAAAATATTTTCTTCATAATTAACATCTCCTTCATTATAGAGGGTGTTATATACGCGACAAAAAGAAAGCCTAGGCTTTCTTCTATAAAGTTTCTCAATTTTGTTGGACTTCTTTAATTCTTTTAACTAAACTTGTGAATCCTAGCATTGGCACTTTAGATAATATTATTGCTCCTTCAATTACGATAGGTGCAACGGATATTACTATAGCTACTCCCACTAAGTTGTTCAACAATGATTTAATTTTCATAATTAACATCTCCTTAAAATTTTAATTCTTTCATTATAGGGGATGTTTTATATGCGACAAAAGAAAGAGCCTAAGCTCTATCCTTTAAAAGTGTTTGATATTTTGTCAATCTCAATTGAACTATCATTAGATTTAACAGATAACATTGCCATCCCTCTTTTGTAGTATTGTATATTACCCCAACATATAAGTTTATCTAAGAGTTTATAAACGCCTTTTTTATATTTAATTCGTTCATGTGCTCTTTTTAACCTTTCTGCATGTGCAATATACATATCTGCTTTTTTAAGTTTGTCAATGGTATCTTGCTTTAAATCTGTATGTTGTTCATCCTTCATTTCCCCAATCACCCCTTTCAATATATACTGTGTTTATTACGCGATATGGAGAAAAAGAAAAGGACATGTATTTAAACACGTCCTTTGATGATGAAGCCCAATGCTTTAGAACCAAGTACATGTGCATGTTCAAATCCCACTATCAATAAAATTCCAGCTAAACTACCTGCAATCTGCCATTTTGTATCAGCACTAGCTTTAGTTGTATCCTTTTCTTTGGATTTCCCCTCTTTTAGTTCTGTTATATTTTGGTTTATGCCATCGTATTTTGCCTTTTCTTCTATTGGATCTAGTGTCGATAATATTTCATGCAACCTCTCAATTTCCTTATCTGCAAGACTTCTTTTATCTTTTGGTATCCATATTTTTTTCATTATCCTTTTCTCCTTTCGAGATTTATCATCTCATTATACAGTGTGTTTCTAACGCGAGATAAAGAAAAAGCCTAAGCTTCCTCTAACATAATACTATCAATAACAGTTTGTATTGCATCTATTAACCCACCTACTTGTGAATCTTTTAACTCAAATAATTCAGGTATCTCTTCTTCGGTATCTACTAACAGTAGTTTAACTGCTAATTTTTCCATTTAATTTTTCACATATCCTTGAATTTAATTTCATAATAAAACCTCCTCATAATATTCTTTCATTATAGAATATGTTTCTAACGCGAATTAGAATTTAAGAAGACAAAAGAAAAAGCCTAAGCTTCTTCTATTTTAATTTCTTTTAAAGCATTCATTATTTTTTGAATCTCTTGTTCATTTACCTCTTTTTCTATATAAGCCTGTCCTAACTTAGTAGATAAATCCTCAATCTGGTTTTTATAACATACGATTGTATGATCTGTATCCTTAAGTTTATGACATTCATTATATAAGTCAATTGTTAATCTGAATATTTCTTCATTCATAATAATCACTCCTTAAATTTCTTTCATTATATAGAGTGTTTTGTACGCGTACTAAGAAGTCAAAGAAAAAGCCTAAGCTTCTTCTATTCCAACATTACTCCGAATTTCTTTTATTATATCAGCTAGTTCATCTATTTGTTTGTCTGACATATTTTGTATACCTGGTATATTAGTAACCTCATAATCCTCAACAGTTAATACTTCAACTGCTAATTTCTCTAGATCATTTTTTACCGGATATTTTTTTAATGCTTCTTTGCATTCTTTCGATTCTAATTTCATAATAAAATCCTCCTTATAATATTCTTTCATTATATAGAATGTTTTTTACGCGAAGGAGAAAAAAGAAACAGTATGTTAATGTCTTTCGACGGATCTGGTTTAGCTTTCACTAATCCTAGCATCCCACTGTTTACTTCTATTAAGGGGTATGTTTTCTACGCGAAGGAGAAAAAGAAAGGACATGCTTATCTTTCATCCTTTCTTTATTATAAGAAGTATTTATACGAAACCTTTTAAGATCACCTATCCCTTCTTTATTCTTATTATTTTAAATTAGCACCATTTTGAATATTTAGAGTAAGAGTTGTTTTATCACTTAAATCACTTAAATCCGTATCAAGTACTAATTTGTAAATGTCCTTCTTAGGATCACTTGTGTCTATTAAGAACGAACCATCTTTAGTCTTGTTATACTGTGCTGATGAGATTCCTAAGATTATTCCTAGAAATATATCTATAGCAGTAATAGTTCCGACAATTTGTTCTCCGTAGGGTAATCCCCATATGCCAGATAAGGCAAAGTATAGAGTACCCATTGCTGGAAAGAAGTATTGAGCCATCCATTTGAGCATATCATATAATTTACTTTTCATGTTAAACACCCGTACCAGATCCACCAACTCGTGTATTTTGTTCTTTGATTATTTCAGCTACAGATGATGCTAATTGTTCAGGTGTTACCTTCGCTCCGGCTATATTATTTTCTGATACTAATGTTTGAGCTTTAATTGCTTCGGCCTTAGCTTGTTCTTTTGCAAAGTCTTTGAGTCTATCAAATATAAATTGTATATGATTTGATATGTCTTTTTCACTAATAAATATTTTAAAAACTCCAGGCATTAAACCATATGATATATCTAAGACCTTTTGAAACTTACTATCATTGTTTATTTCTAAGGCTTGCATTGAGGCTATAAGTCCGGGTATATTAGTGTATACCTCTTGCTTATTCTTGCTGTATAAAGCCCTAAATACGGCTGTTAAAGCCACTATAATGGCTAATAAAAGCCCATAATTATCTGATATAAATTGGTATACATTATTCATTTATACATTCCTCCTAATATTCTTTATTTTATTCACTTAAACGCATCTGTATAAAAATATCCAGTCTATTCTATAGTATCATAGGCAATTGCTTTGTCTAAGAATAGTTGCTGGATCATTTTTTTATATAAGAGCATTTATACCTACATATTTGACTATCTTAATAAAGCAGTCCAAGTATCTGGGCCTACTACTCCATCATCATCAAGTCCTACTGCTCTTTGGAATGCTTTAACTGCAGCAAGTGTCTTTGGCCCAAATATTCCTATTTGATCTGAAAGAGCCATTGCTAAACGTCTTTGCAACCATAAAGTTATATTACTATTTGATCCAACCCTTAATACTGGGCAAGCTTTAAGTGTTAATGGGCCAAAGAAACCATCTATTTTCAAGGTAGTTTTAGCTACATAATTAAGAGTTCCTTGTAATGATGCTATTGATTGATTTACTCTTGTTGCTGGTGCAGTAACTACTACAGGTCTTGGCAATGGTGTATTAACCTTACCAATAGATGACCCAACAA
>Ga0302209_10001100_pt1 | contig 11974 bp, 8 predicted proteins | sample II_Fen_E3_1_FD_194574 | JGI IMG/M metagenome (GOLD analysis project Ga0302209, IMG submission 194574) | Peat permafrost microbial communities from Stordalen Mire near Abisko, Sweden - II_Fen_E3_1 | ecosystem: Environmental > Terrestrial > Soil > Wetlands > Permafrost | place: Sweden: Abisko...
AAACAACGACTTGATTTTTGCTTCTACTTTATCCACATCCACATCTCCGACGATCAGGATAGCCTGCAGATCGGGGCGGTACCATTTTTTATAGAAATCGCGAATGGTGGCATGATCAAAATTATTGATGATGGCCGTATCACCGATCACATCACGAATGGCATACTGGCTTCCGGGATATTTCAGTTTGTTCGACTCTTTCCACATACGGCGGTCGGCTCCTGCACCCTGTCGCCATTCTTCACGAATGACTCCACGTTCGGCATCAATTTCGGTGTCTTCCAGCGAAATAAAACTTGACCAGTCGTGTAATACCAGCAAAGCACTGTCGACAATACCATCCCTGACGGTAGGTACATCCGAAAGATTGTACACAGTTTCGTCCAGCGAGGTATGGGCATTCACATCGGCCCCAAATTTCACTCCTATTTTTTCCAGATAATTAATCACTCCTTTTCCCGGGAAATTTTTAGTCCCGTTGAAAGCCATATGCTCCAGAAAGTGAGCCAACCCGTTTTGAGAGTCGTTTTCGAGGATAGCTCCAACATTCTGGGCGATGTAGAAATCGGCACGTTGTTTAGGTTCTTTGTTGGCTCGTATATAATACGTAAGTCCATTATCTAACTTACCATACCGCACCTTTGGGTCGATTGGCAAAGGTTGTACTTGTTGGGCACCAACATTCAGGGCCAACAAAAACAGGAAAAATAAAGAAAGTAATCCTGAAAAATTCTTTTTCATACTCTGATTTTAATTAATGGATTGATTACCTGTAAAAAATAAACGCGAGGCTATATGTTAATTAAGTTGCAAAGGAAAGTATTTTATTTCAATTAACAAAATTAAGCATCTGTTTTTTGTTAATAAATTAATCATTTCAAAAAACGTTATGATTTAAACTTCAGATACAGAGTTTTCAATACTCAGATATTGAATAATACCTTAGAAAATAGTACTTTTGCAATTAAATAAAGAAAACACGATGTCAGAAGAATTGTTCATTGCCCCGGGTTCGGGTAAAAGAGAAATATACGAATCATTGATTCCCCAGCTGGCATCATTGATAGACGGTGAAACAGATTTAATTGCCAATCTGGCGAATCTCTCCGCAGCCTTGCACGATACGTTCGGCTGGTGGTGGGTAGGGTTTTATTGGGTAAAAAACAAGGAGCTAGTGCTGGGTCCTTTTCAGGGACCGATTGCCTGTACGCGTATTCAACATGGAAAAGGAGTTTGCGGTACAGCATGGAAAGAAGCGAAGAGTTTGCTGGTCCCGGATGTAGAAGCTTTTAAAGGGCACATTGCCTGTAGCAGTAGTTCGGTTTCCGAAATTGTTATCCCTGTTTTCGACCTGGAACATCAGGTTGTGGGAGTACTGGATGTGGATAGCGAACGGTATGATGTGTTCGACAGCATTGATGTTGAATATCTGGAAAAGATCAGTCAATTGATTACCACAACTTTTAATTCTACAGGAACTAATTAAATACAGAACCACAACAAACACACGTGTTCACATTAAAAATTCAGACTTCCTGACCCATGATATAAATCAATAAGTTACGATGTCCATATTGCAAATTTGATTGTCGCACCTACCGGATCTATATATTATTATATATTTAATTTTTGATAGTTAGAATCAATTAATAGAGTTTGCAGTGCATTAGGAATTAAAAACAATAATTGAATTTCGAGTTGTTAATTGTAATGTAATTATCTCATATTCATAACCTTATTTTTATTTTTGTGCCCTTAGTAGAAAACCGGACACTACACACCCCAACCTTATTTCCCTTATTTTATAAACAAATCAGCTTTCAGAAAAGTAATAAATAGAGACAAGTAAATTTTAGAGAGGTCAGGGAGTCTGAAATTATACAAATTTATGATTTCATGATTAAGTTTAGAAATGACTTTAGGTCGCTGAAAATTCTTTTTAAAACATTAGAATCAAGTCTTGTAGCCAGCTAATTTATCCTGTTGCATCTATTTTTGGTTACAACATTTTGTTCTGGAATTCTTCAGTGCTGTTTAAAATATTTCGTTGTATTTTTATTCTACCTATGTCAGGTTACAGTGCTTCAATATTTTCTTTATTCTCTATCGTTTTAGCACCGGTGGCATATAATCCTTCAATTCGCCGGGCATAGCGTTCTTCCACTTTCCCGCGCATAATCTTCATGGTACTGTTTACCAACCCGTTCTGTTCGGTAAAAGGTTCACCGATCACAGCAATAGCCGCTGGCAACCATCGCTCAGGAAACTGACCTTCAAATTTTCCACCTTTTTTGTATTCATTTATCTCCAGTTGCAACTTATTTAATGCAAGTTCCTTTGCTTCCAGCGAATCCCAATCCAGTTGGAATTTATTGGTGTGAACATACCGTTTCAACGCTTCTTTATTGGGAACTATCAGGGCTGTTGTATACGGATTCTGATTATTATAAAGCAGCACCTGATCAATGTACTTTGAATTATCGGCAAGCGATTCTTCGATTCCTTCGGGACTGTACTTTTCACCATCACTTGATATCAGCAAACTTTTGAAACGTCCGACAACATATAAAAAGCCATCGTTATCCATGTATCCCAGATCGCCGGTATGCAACCACCCATCAATAATCGTTTCGGCAGTTGCTTTTTCATTTTTATAATAACCTGCCATCACATTTTCGCCTTTGATGACTATTTCGCCTTTTTCATTATTAGGCAGTTCTTTTCCCTGTGCATCACAGATTTTAAGTTTCATATTCTTTACCAGATAGCCGGATGATCCCAGTTTATGCTTTAGCAATCCGTTTGAAGAAATAATAGGGGTGGCTTCGGATAATCCATAACCCTGAAACATTGGCATCCCAATGGCATAAAAGAACCGTTGCAGATCAATATCAAGCAATGCACCACCGCCCACAAAGAAATCAAGTTTTCCACCAAAGGCAGCCCTTACTTTCGAAAAAAGTATTTTATCGAATACATCCAGAAGTGGTTTCTTGAGGATTTGCAGACCCCGGCCTTTGTTATATCCTTCTTTGTTGTATGAATAAGCCATTTTCATAGCCGTATTGAACAGCCATTCCACAGCAGCACCCTGAGCCCTGATTGAACTTTCAATATTTTTCCTGAAACTCTTGGCCAGAGCCGGTACACTTAATAACAGATTGGGTTGTAATTCCAGGATGTTGACAGGAATGTTTTTCAACGTCTCCATGCCGGTTTTGCCGGTTTTAACCGTTGCCACACTGGCACCCGAGGCCATAAAACTGTAAAAACCTGCAACATGAGCAAAGCAATGATCGAGCGGAAGAATGATAAGTGTCCGGTATGTATCAGGAATTGTCATCAAACTAAGGGCTTGTTCTACATTGGCTGTATAATTCCGATGGGTAAGCATGATTCCTTTCGGATCGGCAGTAGTTCCTGAAGTATAGCTTATATTAGCCAGACTATCCGGTTGTATTGCTTTCGATCTGTCTAAAACAGCATCGGGATATTCTGCATGATACTCTTTTGCCTTTTCAAGGAATTCGGTGATACCGATTTCGTTTTGTTTGTATTCGGACTGATCGTCGAAAACAATTATTTTTTTGATGGTGGGTATCCGGTCCGCTATTGCTCTTATCTTCTTTAACTGACCACCCGAGACTAAAACATAGTGTGATTCCGAATGAACAATTCTAAATATCAAATCAGTGCTTTCTTCCAGCTTTATGGATAAAGGTACATTTACAGCACCGGCATGCAGCACACCCAGTTCGCCAATTATCCAGGCATTCCGCCCTTCTGAGAGTAATGCCACTTTTTCACCGGCTTCCACACCGAGGCTAAGTAACCCCGCAGCAAACATGTGAGATTCTAATTTAGTCTCAAGATAAGACGTTGAAATAAATACATCGTGTATTTTTTCCCAAAGAAAAGGATGATGGGCATACTTATCTACACTTTTATTTAACAGGTCAATAATTGTTGGTTTCATCAATACATATTTTTTTGGTTAACAGCCAATAAATATCAGCAGTTTACAAATTCAGCACTTTCGGGTTAGAAAAGAGGTGTAAAGATAATCATTTTTTAATTATCTATCTTTTTTAAAATACTATTGATTCTTATTGAATACAACAAAGCCCGCAATGAAGCAGGCTCTACCAATTAATAACTTATAAGAATATCGGGTTACAATTTAACAAAAAAGATATCGCATCTACTGTTAGGGCGTTTTTTCAATCTCGATTCAGCTATATTTTCTGTTCCATTTGTGAGAATTCTATTGTAGGGTATCTTCCAGTAATTTACCAGTTCAGATTTTACCCGATCCGACCGGCGTTGACTAAGCTGATTGTTTTGCTTTTCGTTATCCAGGTTATCACAATAGCCTTTCACTTCTACACAGAGACTTGGATCAGATTTCATCCTGTTTGCAATTTTGCTTATAGCAACTAACGCATTATCATCCAGCTCAGTTTTATTAAAATCAAAATAAACTGCCGGAATCTCATCCATTGAATCTTTTAACTTTGATGGAATGGCCTTAATTTTTAAAGGCTTTTCGTCAGTCACACCTGTTTTATGAATAGTTGGATTACTTTCAGCCTGCCGGACATCCCGAACTCCTACACCATTCAATGTTGAACTGACATTCGCTAAATAGGTATTCAACGAATCAATCAATTTATTCTGGGAAATTACGATTCCTTCGAGTTTCGATATTTCAGTATCCAGTTTGCTTAATTTAACAGCATTTATTTTCGAGAGGATTAATCCATTATCAGGAGCGAAAACATCCATTTTTACATTTCGCACGTTACTTTTCTTACTGGAGTTAAATTTATATCGCAAGAAGAAAGTTCCTGATCCTACAATATCATTTGAATTCCCTTTGTAATTTAAAGTGCTTACTCCTTCCAGATTATCTTTATTATAAGTCCTGTATTGTACTTTTGCTCCAAAAGCAAGGGTCTTTGACAGGTTATATTCTGTCGAAAGAGTTATTGGAAATGTAAATGCATTGTCAGATTTCAAATCAATACCCTTCGAAGGAGATGCGGCATTAAAAGAATAAGCAGCATAGCCAAACCCTAAGGATCCGTTAATATAAATTTTTGATTTCGATTGTGGAAAAAACAAACGGGTAATATTGACAGTGGCATTTAAATCAGAAGTATTTAAATCTGTATTAATACTGATGGTATTTGTTTTATTATTGGCAGTGAGTGGGAAATGGTGAAAATCGAGTGAAAATCCCCATATTGGTGATATCCCGTATTCAAGCGACGCTCCGTAAGTGATTTGTTGAGCAGAAGTTGGGACTATTTTAATATTTCCGGTAGTAATATCACCGTCAAATCGATTGTATCCATATTCAGGTGCGAATGACCATCTGGAAAAATCATTATTTTCAGAATAAGCGGTATGTATGATTAAAAACAAACAAATAAATAGTAAATATCTTCCCATGAACAATAAAAAAAAGCCTTAAAATATATTATTTACATTTTCATGTCGCACTAATTATGATTTTCGTGTAACATTATATATGTGTCAAAGGTAACTATATATTTTATTCCTTACTATTTTATTCTGTATTTATATTACAATATTTATCATTTTATTAATAATACAGTCTTACAATTACCTACACCGTTAATTCACAGTACTATGCTTGTAGTAATTTAAACACAACAAAAAAGATTCAAACAGATCTTTTTGAACGATCTTTTTGAATCTTCTTGTATATTTCCAAATAAACCAATGTATGATTCATCAGGAAAAATTCTTATTTCTAAAAACAGGGGAAAGGAAACTTATTTTACCATACTTACTTTAACAGTTGCTGCCATAGTTGCATTCCGGACATCAACCCGTTCAACAACCTTCCGGGCTAATTCTTTAAATGCCAGAGAGAGTATATTATCATCATCTGTTGCTATCGGTTTGCCTGCATCTCCACATTCGCGGATACTTTGAACCAGGGGTATTTGTCCGAGAAGAGGAATATTTAATTCTTCTGCCAATCGTTTTCCACCCTCTTTGCCAAAAATATAATACTTATTCTCCGGAAGTTCGGCAGGAGTAAACCATGCCATATTTTCAACAAGTCCAAGGACAGGTACATTCACCTTATCACCTGTGTACATATTGATACCTTTGCGGGCATCAGCCAGTGCAACCTCCTGTGGGGTAGTCACAACTATAGCGCCTGTAATTCCGGTAGTTTGTACCAGAGTCAAATGAATATCTCCGGTACCGGGTGGTAAATCCATGACAAAATAATCTAGTTCACCCCAATCGGTATCTGTAATCAGTTGCTTTAAGGCATTGCTTGCAACAGGACCCCGCCACACCAATGCAATTTCAGGATCAACAAAAAATCCGATGGACAATAATTTAATGCCATATTTTTCAATAGGGATAATGATATGCCGGCCATCGACCTCAACAACTTCGGGATGAGCATCCTCAACGCCAAACATTTTCGGGATGGAAGGTCCATGAATATCAGCATCAAGGAGTCCGACCTTATAACCAAGTGATGCCAATGCAACAGCTAAATTTGATGAAATTGTCGACTTACCGACTCCACCCTTACCTGAAGAGACGGCGATTATATTTTTTACTTTATCCAGAATTGGTAGAGGAGCCGGTTTTGGTGCTTCTCTGAAAACAACATCAATATTACCTTTGATATCTACATGATCACCAACATATGTCAGGATAGCCTGTTCAGCAGCCTTCACCACTGATTTAGAAAAAGGGTCATTCGATTTTTCGAAGACCAGTGAAAATGAAATTTTATTTCCCTCGATCCGGATATCATCGTGAACCATCCCCGATGATACAATATCTTTTCCATTCCCCGGATAACGGACATGAACTAAAGCGTCGAGAATCGACTGCGGATATATTGTCATATTTAGTTTGAGTTATTAATTTATTGTTACAAGTAGAATGTAACAAGTCAGATGTTTGAAAAGTTTAAATTTTTAATGTCTGAACATTTATACATCCACATTATGACGCTGACTTCTTCCAAAGCTACGATACGCATCATGTTCGATATCGATATCAGGTTCAACAAAAACGGTTCGCTTATCCAGCAGAAACTGAATATATTTGATGGTTATACCACGGTCCAGCCATTGTTGTTCGTAATAGGTTTTTATACCCAGAATAGGATCCTTTAAATCGGAAGCATATAAATCGTCATTCGAAAATGCAACTGCATAATGATTGGCTTTTATCATCTCACGGGTATAGCTAAACATGAAATTGCTGTCCGTTTTTAAATGGATTAACCCGTTTGTCTTAAGGAACTGTTGATACGACTTCATAAAATTAGTAGCAGTCAATCGCTTGGTAACCTTCTTCATTTGAGGGTCAGGGAAAGTCAACCAGATTTCACTCACTTCATTTTCGGCAAAGAAGTGGTGAATCATTTCAATATTGGTGCGTAAAAAAGCAACGTTATTCATTGATTTTTCAAATGAATCCTTAGCACCTGTCCACAAACGGGCTCCTTTAATATCCACACCAATGAAATTCTTATCCGGATAAAGCTGTCCTAATCCAACTGTATATTCCCCTTTACCGCAACCCAGTTCCAGGACGATAGGATGATCGTTTTTAAAAAACAATTCATTCCATTTACCTTTCATGTCAAAAGTTCCACTTTCAAGGAAATCATGTGATGAAACCTGAAAGACATGTGGAAACTCTTCCATATCGGCAAATTTCGCCAATTTATTCTTACCCACGTTTATATTTACTATTTAAAAATTTACAATTTACAATTGCGGTAACCGGTCAGCTATCGACTACTTATCGCATCTACTTACTCACAGCTACAATATACCGACTACTTACTACCAACTTTCTCCACCCGCATTCCAACATCATTAATCCCATGCAGAATCGTATCGCGCATTCCATGGACTATTTTATAATGGTATATACCTGCAGTTTTAAACCTGACCTTTTCCTGATACAAAACAGGCATTTCCATGATAGAGCCAAGCCCTCTACCAAGCCATTTACCCCGTTGGTCGGCCAGGTAACATTCAATGGAATCATTTGATTGAATTTTATCCGGAGTTGTTTTGCTTAAAAAGAGCCACAGGTTCTGATATGGATATTCTCCCCGGTTCCGTATATTTACATAGACATTATACGTGGAAATTGTGTCTGAAATTTTAATATCAAATCCGTACAAACTGTCCTTATTCCAGCCTTTCGGGTTGACAGTATCGTATTGAAAATACACATCGTTACTGGTACACGCAACAGCAAAGAGCGATATTAAAATCGTCCAGAAATACTTATTCAATGTTTTTGCTGACATCTGAGTCATTTTTCTTTATGGGTTTTTGAAATCGTGGTGCACTCGCCTTACCTTCTGTCACTTCTGTTTTTGCAAGCTGAGGACGATTGTTGGATCGTTTGTTTGATTTGCCGCCCGAACGTTTCTTTGTTGTATCAAATCGGGTCAGGCTATCCTGTCCTACCCCATTTTCATAATCAATTGGTATTGGCATCACTTCATCATCTGCGTGATCATCCAGCAAATCGGGTTTAGTTCCCTTTTTGTTTAACGCGATAACCTCTTTGGCTCTTCTGGCAGTTATTGCAACCACATTGGCACCAAAGTTCTGAGATGTGGAATATGAAATAATTCCTTTAAAGACATCTGTTTTAAAATGATAATAAGTATTATCGAGGGTTTCAAGTTGAATTTCTTTGGATGGGAAATTTTTGATGGCATCCATGTATGAATCCAATTCATAATTCATACAACATTTAAGTTTGGCACATTGGCCGGCAAGTTTCTGGGGATTCAGTGATATGTCCTGGTACCGGGCAGCACTTGTTGAAACAGAATTGAAATTAGTCATCCAACCCGAGCAACATAATTCGCGTCCACATGGGCCTATACCACCAATCCTACCGGCTTCCTGACGGGCACCGATTTGTTTCATTTCTATCCGTATGCGGAATGTCTCAGCGAAAACCTTTATCAGTTGTCTGAAATCGACCCTTTCATCGGCGATATAATAGAAAATCGCTTTATTGCCATCACCCTGGTATTCAACATCCCCGATTTTCATATTGAGGTTTAAGCTTTCAGCTATCTGACGGGCTTTTATCATGGTCCCCTGTTCTTTGCTTTTAGCGTCCTTATATTTTTCCAGATCAGTTTCTTTAGCTTTCCGATAGACACGTCTGACTTCTATTTTATCAGGATGGACATTGTATTTTTTCATTTGCAGCAACACCAGTCGACCAACCAGTGTCACATCACCAATGTCATGACCGGGTGAAGATTCTACGGCTACCACATCACCTTTTTCAAGTGGAATCTTTGTACTGTTCAAGAAATAACCTTTCCGTGTATTTTTAAACTGTACTTCAACAAAATCGGTATCAGCCTGTGTTTCGGGAAGGTCGCACATCCAATCGAAGGTGCTTAGTTTTTGGGTAGAGTTGCGCTGACAACCCTTTTTATTCATTCGGCATCCGCCGGTATCGAGTTTATAGTCCATGTTGTATCTTTATTTTAAATCGCGGAAGTTATCTTGTAACAGATTCTTTGCGTTATTTATATATTCATTGTCTCTATCAATCTTTAAAGGTTAAATTATTCAACCAATTAACCAGTCAACCGATTAACCATTCAACCAATTAACTATTTAACCAGTTAACTATTTAACTAATTAACTAATTAACCAATCAACCAGTTAACCAATCAACCAATATCACTTCTTAAGTAACATAATAATTTTCAACGTTAAATCAAAGAAAACCATTTTTGCATTGGTGTTCTGTTCAATTTGCTTTTCTGCCAGTGCAAATTCAATCATTATTTCTTCCACATTCCGTTCGTTAATGAACGGGGAAAAGCGTTTTGAAAAATCGGCTTCCAGGGAAGTTAAATAGTTCAGTTCAGGTTGTTGTAAATTAAGTATGAAGTTTTCACGGGTCATCCGTTGTGCATAACTCAGAAAATTTTTCTGACGTTCACGTCCAATGGTTGCTGCAGCCATATCGTCCGACCACTTCTTCAATGTTTTAAGCGATGCATGGTCCTTTTTATTACCCACCTGCCAGGCAAGTCGCATGATCAGCATAAAACGATCAAAATTAAGCTTATTTTCATCCCCTTCGTTCAAGACGGCAATAGCATTCAAATAGCTTCCGTTGGCAATATGGGCAGCATATCCGGCATCTTCATCTTCAACTTCCAGCTCATCATTTCGAAGCAAAGCATTGGTAATTTCTTTTTCACTTAATCGTGGAATATGAATATGCTGAGTACGTGACAAGATGGTTGTAATGATATGATCCGGGTCATTTGACACCAACAGAAAAACAGTTTTTTCAGGTGGTTCTTCCAATATCTTCAGTAATTTATTTGAACAAGTCAGATTCATCTTTTCAGGTAGCCAGATGATCATCACTTTATACTCCGATTCGTATGTTTTAAGGCTGAGTTTTCGTATGATTTCTTCACTTTCATTTCCGTAAATCATTCCTTGCTTTGCATCACCCGAAATTTTAGCATACCATTCATTCACGCTAAAATACAAACTATTGAGCACCATGGACCGAAATTCAGCTATAAAATCATCACAAACGACACTGGATCTGCTGGGTGGTTTTATTACCGGAAAAACAAAATGCAAATCGGGATGTACTAATTTTTTATATTTTACACATGAAGGACATACACCGCAAGAATCGGTCTCTGTCCGGTTTTCGCAACAAATATATTGAGCATATGCAATTGCAAGACCTAACTTTCCGACACCTTCAGGACCACGCAACAGCTGTGCATGCGGTATCCGTTGTTCGATTACCGTACGTATGAATCGTTTTTTAATTTCCTGTTGACCAATTATTTCGGAAAATAACATGAGAGTGTATTACAGTTCTATTCCAATGTCGGATAAAATGCAAATATACAAAAAAGAATGTAAAATGAGAAATGAGTTTATTTTGTTTACGGTGTGCGGATTAGTGTCCTTTTGTTCAAAACACAAGGGATCGCTCTACTTTTTTCGACTTAAATTTTCAATAGTCATGCATTTTTACAGGAAATCGACTTTCAGTTTTCCAACATTATCCTTATTTAGCAGGAATTGTATCTAATTCAACTGTTGTTGAATCCGATTCCGAACCATCGCCATAATTAAGATCCACCATTTGTAGATTTTCGGGAGTTAAAGGATAGATGGCAATAATGATCATGCCTTTTTGCATCAGCCCGACAAGAATCTGATACTTGCTTTTTAGAATTAACACATTTTGATTGGAATGTTTTTCGTCCTTTACATAACCCTTAAGGGCTGTCTCAAAGGATTTAATGACCAACAGTTCTTTTCCGACCCCTTTTGTTGTCAAATTAATCCGGTAGGTGAATCCTGTATGTTTGTAATTTGGTTTTAAGGAGTAACTAAATCCTAATTTTCCATTGTATGATTCCGTCCAGGGCGTTCCTAATATAAAAAAATCAAGTGTCGCATCATTCGAAATTCTTTCTGCTGAAATGATTTTGTGTTCTGTGCCATTCCTGGTAAAATCAACATCTGTCTTCTTAAATTTTTTAAAGATCAGCGACATCGGAGTATTGAAATTCAAACCGGCCACCGTATTTTCGGTAATATCCGTTTTTAATCTGTCGGTAATGACTTCCAGATTGAAATAATCGGTATTCACACTTTCGTAAGTCGACGACCCGTTAAGAAGATATGCTTTTACATCTTCTGAAATAGCTCCATATTGAGGTTGAACAATGTATTTCGCATTTTCATCAATAAAACCGCCTTTCCCTTTCGTCATTACCCAGGCAATCTTTCCGTTAAAGGGAAGAGCTGAATCAAATTGGGCATCGATTTTGAGTTTCCCTTTTCGGTTAATAAAACCAAACTTATTACCAATTTTCACAGGCGCAAGTTCATTTCCATCAAATGGAAAGGCATCATCA
>Ga0302209_10001103_pt1 | contig 11965 bp, 18 predicted proteins | sample II_Fen_E3_1_FD_194574 | JGI IMG/M metagenome (GOLD analysis project Ga0302209, IMG submission 194574) | Peat permafrost microbial communities from Stordalen Mire near Abisko, Sweden - II_Fen_E3_1 | ecosystem: Environmental > Terrestrial > Soil > Wetlands > Permafrost | place: Sweden: Abisko...
AGATGTTAGTATTGTTTCTTAACTCCCCTTTAGGGGTTGGGGGTTTGCATTTTCTTCATTTCCTTTGCTTCCCTGACTTTTGCATTCATTTCTTCCAGTGCATCCCAGGTGTTTGATTTCAGTACCTGGTCCCGTTTGGTGATATCACCTTCAGTGAGCAATCGTACCTGATTCTGAATAATGGCATACATATCCGGTGCGGTCGGTTCTTCGTCGTCAATACCGGATTCTGTTCGTTCAAACAAATCAGGCCATTGGTGCGAAAAATACTCCTTCACTCCCATCATCCACATGATCGTGATCAGTTTCTTGAGTTCCGAAGTTAGCTGGGTGAAAAATCTTCCCCTTTTTTCGGTAAAAGTATTGTCATATTTTTTACCGGTTTGGTAAAGTGTAGCAATTAGTTTCCCCAGATGAAGTTCATCTTGAGTGAACAGATACGCCTGGTAATAATTCTCCGCTTCCAGGTACTGGCTAAAAATAGTATCACGTAACAGTTCGTCACAGGCACGATAAGTCAGTATTTTTTGAACCGGACGAATACCGGAATAATGTTTTGTCACGAAATCCATTTTCTTACTGAAGTATGCCACTTCCTCAATGGTCAGTGAGAAAAATCCTTTCCATTTCTTCTTTACAAAAAAATAAGTATTCCCTACCTGCATAAGTGGTTTAATTCCCGTGAACCTGATCAGGCATTTTGTCCATATTGTTTCCTCCGGTTGTCCTGACCGTTGCAAACGTGCCACATATCGAATTTGTTTGTCAGACATTTCACTGTAATTTCGTGGAGCGGTTAAGTTAAGAGTACCCCTAACCCCTAAAGGGTGATAAGAGTTGGTTCTGAATTTTTTAAATAATCTCATAATACATTAGTTAAGTTGTTTTTCTTCCTCCCCTTTAGGGGTCGGGGGTTTCTACATTCCAAAAAAGTACACCGGATCACTCGCCTTATTCACATATTTTGGCGATATCTTCAACGCATATTCTTCACTTCCGGCATATGTGGGGTAATCGCTCAATTCCTTTTCAAACATATACGCCAGGTTATTGAAAAGTTTATCCGCTTCGTCCGTGTTTTTATCATACATATTAACCAGTATAAGTTTGCATATTTCCACGATAAACGTATTCGGCACAGTCAGTTCATTGTTCCTGTTCTGTTCTATCAGTTCATTCAGATAAGCCAAACTCACTACCTTGGCCAGTTCATTTTTTTGAAATGTCATTAAACTTCCTTTCGCACCGAGAAAATCCGCACGGCTACCTCTTACATCCCCTTTAGGGGCTTGGGGTGTATAATCCGCAAAGTCAATACCCGTCAGGAATAAGCAATTTGTCAGGTTATTGAACTTCTTGAATTTCTTCCATTCGGCAAGTGCAGCTGAGTCATCCATGATCTGCATGATCAACAAATCGGTTGATTTATCAATGTACTTGTCACACCACAATATCAATCGCTCTACCCGTTCCTTGCTTGCCGGCAACTGATTGCTGTTATTGACTACCGCAAAACCATTGTTTGTCTGAATCAGGTCAACAAACGGAATAGCATCACGGTATAACTGAAAGGCTATCAGGTTACGTAATGTTTTTCGTAATGTAGCCGATTCTTCCAATGCTTCGATATAATCGTACAGGTCCGATCCGGTAAGCAATGTCTGTATAGTTGCATCCGCTGAATTAGCGAACGGTTCGAGTGCCTTCCAATCCGTACCTTCAGCCGTTGGGATAGAGAGCAAAAAATCTTCAAGTGATGTAATGATCATGATTATTTAGTTTTAGCTGGTTGAGTATCCTGATTCTGATTCTGATCAGATGACTGAGCATCCGTTTTTTTGTCGAGCGTGGTAAGCATCATAAACGGAATATCAAACTCGATATCCCAGTTATTATAGTGCTTAATGACAAAATAAGGTTCCAGAAGAATATCTTTAGGACCTTTCTCCAACCCTTGTTTCATGGTAAATAGCTCACGAATATTGCTTCCGTTCATATTGCTTGAGCTTTTTCCTGGAGTTGCACCAATCATACTTGGATGATTCCCCTGAGCATAGCAAGCCATCGAAGCTCCTTCTTCCACATCTTCTATCCAGTCGCCACCTTCCTTGGTATTATTGATGACTGTTATTCGAACCATTGATTGCTCTTTTCCGTTTGGGTCAATATAGAATCCGGAAAACCATACCTTACCGGCATTCACCATTCCTGTTAGGAACGACTTAATATTTTCCTTTTCCAACGTGATCCGCTCAACTTTTTTTACCGGATCAGTTATATTTTCCCTACTAAGAAGAATATCCCAGTATTTATCATTTATTTCTACCTGGTATTTAATAACCAATCCGTTTGTAAATTTGGCCTTTTTACCTGCAGGGATTAATGCCTTGATATCATACCATCCTGAATTGAATATGGCCCAGTAATAAGGGAACGGGTAATATTTGTTTCCGGGGATGGGGATCCGGTTCACCATCGCAAATTTGCGGGTCTTTGTTGGAGTTCTGTTTTTCCCTGTATCGTCCGGAAGTTTTCCCATGCGAACCATTAAGTCTCCCAGCGGATCATCAACGTCTAATAATTCAATTTCTTCACGTACATCTTTTTTAGGTGCACCTTTCTCCCAGTTTCCATAATACACATGTTCCAGGGTACCGGTTTTAGGGTTACAGGTTTCGAGTCGGCAATACAATGCCTCCTTATGTCGGAGCTTTACAATTTTAGTACCGTCCATACTCAGGATAAGTACACTAACGGAAAAGAAAAAATGTTTCATATCCGTTTGTTGTTCTAACAGGTATTTTGCAGGTCTGTTGTATTTAAAAAAATCAACAATTCCCTGATCAGTCACCTCCGTTTTATCTTTTTTCGTATACGTTAACCCATTACTATATGATGCTAAAATATTAAAAAAAACATTAGAACTCATAACCTCATCATTCCGCATAAGCCTTAAAACTTCATTAGGTCGTAAGTTATCATCACCCCATGGAACATACCCGCGCAACGTACCTGCCTCCGGAAGCGTTAGTGGAACTATATCATCTGTATCAAAAACGGTCGTTCCTTCGTTCATTTTCTCAATGGCCTTCCGTGCGTTTTCTCCAATCGGAATTTCAAATACGTTGACTTCTCTCTTCATAATAATAAATTGTAAATAGCTAAATAGTAAATTATATACAGATTTCTTCGTCGTTTACTTCAAAAATACTTATCACTCTCACCGTTCGGACTTCACGGCTTTCTACAAAAATCAGGTTTGCCGTATTCCGTTTAAAATTGGAGGAAGTACACACCACGTTGTTATAAGTCAATATTTCACCCGTGGTGCCCTTCCATACCCTGCAATTAAAGGGTTTCCCCTCTCTCAATATTTTCCTGACTACACTTATATGTATCATATTTTCTTTCTTTTCTTATATTCCTACCCTTTAGGGGTCGGGGGTAGTCTTAATTAAAAGTTTTATCAAACGTCCTGTCAAATATCCCTTTAGCAGCATTCGCAAACACCAGGTTATTATTCTTTGCCCGGCGATATCCAAACGAGAATGCCTGAAGCTCGTTGGACGTGATATCCGTTTTGTCCACACCTACCAGCGTTATTTCCTCACTCATTCCGTCCGTTGGCGTATAAAGTCCAACCGTGTAACTCGTTATCAGGTCATCAATCCATTCCATCTCCACATCGCTCAGGTACCCGCTATTCATAGTTTTTTCACTTACAAAGTCCTGTGTAATCTTCCGGTAATGGTTATCAATATTGCCCAGGTTATATTCATTCGTTTTTTTGTTGATCATCTTACCGGTGGCAGTAAATGTTTCCATTACGCCAAAGCTGTTGATATAAACAAAGGAAGTATGATCACGGTAAAGGGTATTGTCAACCAGGTAGGTGTAATGGTTTGTCTCAAGTCCGATACCTGCAATCCAGATATCATACTGAAGTACTATTGTATCGAGTGGTAAGCCGGCAGATGTGAGTATCCTACCGATAGAAGTATTGAATGTTACAATTTGCCGGGCAGTTGAAATAGGTAATACGTCAAGACCGGTACTAAATTCTGTCATTACACCGGCTTTCAGATATACAAGTTTATATCGAATCACAAGTTCATCATAGGTGTCCAGTTTGTAAAACGATAGGTATTCGTTTCTGCCTTTGGCTGTAATTTTTTCGCGATAAGCACGTGTCAGAAAGTTTACTTTTGTCCATGGAGCCGCATCAACAATCATATCAGCCTCACATTTCAGAGCTATAAATGAATTTTCAAGCTTTACAGTTCCTTCGGTAATGGCATACAAGAATAAACAATTAGCCAGTCCCGGAGTATGAACTGACGTTATATTCATTGGCATAACAGGATTTGAGACTAAATACTTTGAAACAATGTCACCCAGGTTCCTTATCCTGATCAGTCCATCCACATCGTATACATACTTTTCACTCAATATAAGCTCAGAACCCCTCCTGAATTCAAAAGTTACCGATTCATTCGCATCCGTTTTCTGAATGAGTATGTCCGGGATGTTGTTCTGAAAATAGGTGCCCGATGCCGTAGGTTCTTGCGTAATAGTCATAAAAATAGCGGTTGATTAATTTGATAATACAAATAAACTTCAACCCATTCCCGCAAAAAAAGACACAAAAAAACCCGAACACTTCTGTCCGGGCCTTTTCTTATTCCCCTTTAGGGGTTAGGGGTTCTCTATTTCATACCTCGGGTTTTTCCGCATTAGCCACACTACCGTCGTATCTTCAAATCCTACCGTATATCCTTTCGCTATCAGGTACTCCGCAATCTCATTCGTTGAGAAGTTAGCAATGGGCCTAAGTTCCATCTTTATCTGCTCACTTGTTTTACGTTCCGTTGCATTCAGTTCGGAAGCAGGGACATACTGTCCGGTATACCGGGCAAGGATGGTTTCTTTGAAATCGGGGGCTTCGTTGTCTTTCATGATCCAACCTCCTCTTTAAAAAATATCATTTTTACAAAATCACTTTCGGATAATCTTCCATGTGAAAAGCAGTAATGAGCCAGAACAAAATTCCATGATACTATTTTATCCGGTTCGTATTCTATAGTGACGCTTTCGTCAGCCATCGGTAATACCATTTCAAAAAGCCGGTCAAAAATTTTTTTCGACAATTCTTCCAATCCTGTGTAATTAATCTTAAAATCATCCCAGTCCAAAAAATGGATAATGGCTGTCTTTGTTGAATTTATAGTACGTATCCTGTGTATTATTGTTTTTTTCATGATGTTTAGTATAATTGAATTACTTGATAATAATAACGAGGAGATTTTTCATCTATTTTCTTTGATGCCTTTTTAAATCCCATTGAACTTAACGTTATCCCAATTTTCACATCCGAGATTTCAACTAATGTACTTTTTATAAGCTTACCTGAATTGTATAAATCTTCACGGATTTGCTTTGGTTGTTTCCAAATCGGACTTTCACCTTCTAATGGAACTCTATAGCATTCTTCAATTACATTGTAAATATCACCTTTTGGTTTTATATTGGGTAAATCTTTAGCTATTCTTAGGGCTGTTCTTGATGCTTTAAGAACATATTTAGCTCTTTTATACGCAATTAAATTTAATTGGCATTCTTTTTCAAGTTTTAAAATTAGCAAATCGTTGGCTTTTTCAGATTTTATTTTTTCCATATTATTCAATTTTTACGATCGGTAATATCTTTGATATTTCTACAAATTCATCCTTTATAAAAATGATACCTTCCAACATTTCACCCATTTGCTTTAATTCTTCTAATTCCGTATCACCTACATGTCTGCAAAGATAGTCTTGAATTTTATTTAATGAATTAATATAGGCAGTAAGTATTGAATCTTTATCCTGTTCAGATTGAGGACACCATAATTTCAAAATTTTTATAAGTTCCGGACTTACCTGGAAACCATCTACTGTAGTCATATGGCCTTCCTCCCTTCGATAAAATTAAGCGATAGATTAAAACCATCGGCAACGAATGAAACGCTGGTAGCAGTAGTGGCAGAATGCAACGATACCATGGTAGAACCTTTAATTTCCTTCTTTACTTCCATGTAAAAGTCGTGAAGTATTGATAATGCACTTTTTTGATCAACAATTCCGGAACCTTGTACGGGTTCTGGTCTTAGTGGCTTGGCAGGACGGTTCCTGCGGATAGATGTGTTACTCATGTGTAGCCTCCTTCCAACTTTTAATGATCGGATCGGAAGCAAGTGGAAGCACACGGGTAAATACTCCTTTGGTTATGCATCCAAATAATTTGTGTACTGCCGACCATGCAGCATCGAATACATCTCCGGGGTGTGCTGTTGGTGACTGTGTTTTGAAAGTGTACTCCCGATTGGGTTGGTAGGTTCGGTTGCCATTGACAACGGATTCGGTGAATGTTACCGAGTAGGTAACTGAAATCTTTGGTTTGTTCATTTTGATTGATTTGTTTTGCGTTTTATTGTACAGGAAAACGGCTGTACAAATTCCGGTCGCAAAACAAATCAATCCCGAGCAAGCTCAAAAAAGAACGGAAAATAATACAGCCGTCGATCTTTAATATCTTCGGGTTTGGGCATAAAAAAAGCCCTGGATAATGGGCAACATTTCTGTTACTCGGTAATAATTTGTTTTGCGTTGCAAATATCGTAATAGTATTTGAATTGACAATGCATAAAACGAATTATTTTCAATTAATATCGAATTTCAGTTTTTTTTCTTTACAAATTTTTTCCTCATGTTTAAGGATTTAAAACTATCCAGGTAAATAAAACCTCCTATTAAACCGAGACCACCACCAATAATAGGAAAAGGATTTATATCCGTTGTTTTATCAGGTTTATAAAGGAAAACACCGGCTAACGTTATAATAGTTCCAGTTATCAAAAGAAACTGGCTATTCCGGTTTGAATCATGGAATGAAGTCAATCGTTCCTTAATATTAGTAAGTTCCTGGTATTGTACAGTATCAATATCTACCACTACAATACTTTTACCGGTTGTATTATTTTGTACTACAGGCTTTAATTGTTGGCCGTAGGTAGTAAACGATAAGAAAATTAAAAAGAAAAACATAATTTTTTTCATACATATTTTATTTTAAAGGTTAATAATAATGTTACAAAGATATGTAAAAACATTAACATAAAAAACCCCAATACTATTAGTAGAGGGGTTTTTATCATTCCCCTTTAGGGGTTAGGGGTTCTTAGGGGTTAAAGTTTCTTTCTTTTTTTCTTTCTCAGCCGCCAGTCGTGCTATTCGGGTATCTACCTGCTGTTTGAAATACACGATATGGTAATTTATCTGATCAATCAACGCATCATATTCATTTGCTGTATTAAATACTGCAAAGGCATTTATATTCAATACAAGTTCCCTATAATCGGAATCAAGCGCCAGGCGTGTATCTGTTACTTTTTTTTGCAAAATAGCATTTACTTTCTCAGCACAACGGGCACTGATACTCATGTTGAACTCATTGTTGCTGCTTTCAATGGAAGAAAACAGCAATTCGGCACCGATGGTTTTCAGGTCCGCTTTCAGGGTGTCGGATATCTCTTTATAGCGTACTGACATCATCGCACTTTTTTCAGCATATGATAACTGTTTTACATTGCCGTATTTGTTAAGTACGAACATAATGCGGGTACCGGCATCGCGTACCTCCGGATCCATTTCAAGCATGGATGATTTTACTTTCAAACGAAAGCTGGAGTCTAACCGGTTACGTTGATGATTTGCCTGAGCAACTTCCTGCGTACGGGCACTGCCACGCGTTTTACCCATTGCGGTTTCTTGTAACTGGTGATCATCGAAATAATTAGTTACCAATGCAATCATATCCGAGTTTGACATAAGTACTGACGCACGTTGCATGCTATCATTTACTACTGAATGAAATTGATGATGCTCACCGTTGTTTAGGCGCATCAAACAGATTTTTGAAATTTGTTTCATAACGAATAATTTTTTAAGTGGAACATTTATTTAATTGAATCAGAGAATTTCAGTTGATAAGCCGCAATATATTGACTTACATTATTTCAACTCACAAAATAAACCGTAGTAGTTTAACTAATTCCGTTTTTTTTCTCAGGATATATCCGGATGTATTCATTGAATTCAATAGTCATTTAAAAATATATACAAAAATAAAAGGACAATAAAATACAAAAAAAGACATATAGAATAAACATTGTTTTAATAGCTTTTAAGTTCATTTCGAAAATTATTGATTTTTTATTTTTATCAATATATCTGTTATTTAAAACTATATTTAATTCATTTTGAACATAATAACTTTAAATAATGAAAAATAAAATAAAAATAAAAAGCGGAGTCGGTTACTACCTACTATTTATATTTATATATTTAATATTCAAATGTTTAATTGTATAAAAAAGGTAGTACAACCCCATTAAAAAACAATGAGTAGTAACCGGTAGTACCTTTGATTAAATGCATATTTTTACTATTTTTTGTACCCAACTTACTATTGTATTTAATTGAATATAAATAACGTAGTAAGTATTTTTAAACTTCACACGTTACCATAGTAAGCACTTTTACAGTTATTTTGTTTTGCCATATATATCTTTCTTTATTTATATAACATCATGATAATGTGTGTATTATAAAGAAAAAGATATAAATAAAATAAAAAATATATGGTATTAAAATTTTTGTTTTGTTTCCAAATCATTTTTTAAAATAAAAATAAAATAAAAATGGTTAGTCCACAGATAGTTATAGCATATATTACCGAATTTCTTTTCGGGTTTTACGGGAGTTTTCCGGCTTTCACATATATAAAACATTGATTATCAATAAAAAATGCCAGTGTTAAAGTAATAAAAGGGTTTAACACTGCACGTAGACCCCGTCCCGCCCTCTCGCTCGCTTGTAATTACCGACCTCCAAAAGTGCGTTATATGCAACGTATGTTAATATATTCGGGTGAAAATTAACAAAAACGGGCGGTAATACGCACATTACGGTTAAAATTATGGTATTCCCATAAATCTATCGGTAATGACATTGCAAATCCCTACAAATTGGATGAACGAAGTGATTGAATTTGGGATTACATTGCCGGGCACAAAAAAACCACTGACAATCTGCCAGTGGTATGCATGAATAAGTGAATACGTAATTACATAAATGAACTGATCAGTCCACCACCAAATGAACTCTCGGAAGGGAAGTTATTCATGCCAAGCCACAGTGTATCCCAGGCATCGGTACCATCAGTACGGTACTCGAGTTTGTCCTCTTCACTCTCTGCCAACTTCTCACCACGTTTATCCTTCTTGAATCCGTTAGGACCCTGATGAATGCCTGTCTGTTCCATAGCCAGTAACAATGCTTCGTTGTTGTTCTTGTTGAACATAGGGAATAGCAAAGGCTTGCCTTCGAACGACTGTCCCTTGAGCGCCATGTTGATCATGTTGTGTTTCTCCATGTGATTTATCGGGTTACCAATGTGTATCCCTTTGACCTGCCACTTCATTGCCTTGAATGTATCAATGATCACTGAAGCAAAGTCGATATCATTCACAGCATAGTTGCTGTTGAGTGCTGTGCTGTCATAGTAATAGATCACTTCCTTACACGTGTGATGCCGGTAGTAGTGGCAGAAGTCCTTGACTAACTCAACCAACTTATTCTCATACTTCACAAACATTGACTTCACTGTCTTGAGTCGTATGCCTGAGCGTTGCCCTGCTACTAACCAATTGATCTTGCCATTGTAATCGAATGCAATACAGATAGGCTTATTCTTATCCACATCACCATCCTGAAGAGAGGACAGATCCTTTGTCTTATCAAAGTTATAATCCAGGTTCTGAAGGTAGGAGTTATCGAATGCCGTGTAATAATGATCGGCTTCCTTGAGGTTGTTGTAAAATCCGTCCTTAAGCAATCCTACCCGTTTACACAGGATAGAAGTTTGAAATACCAGGGGTGGAAGATCACGCTTCATTTGCTTGATATAACTTTCACCTAATACCTGCAGGTTTTCAATCGAACTAAATACATTGTAATCAACTGCCAGGCGCTGGAACTCCACCAACGATTGACAGAGTGATTTATAATAATCGAACAAATAAGCTTTTGGTTGGATACCTTTTGCCTGGAACTCTTTGAATTTTCTGAGGATACGCCATTTTTCATTGATAATGCCGTCAATCTGTTCAATAAGCTCATTATCGCATTTATCTTCGTATGACAGGAACCAGCTCCCTTTTTTGGTAGTAGGCATGTCGGATACGATAAGCATGCTGTGGTGGTACGGAGAATTGCCAAAATGCGCACGTGTACCTCCATTAGCAGGAATAGTTTCGTCGTTCAGCTTTTGGAAGTTCAAAAACTTAGCTTCATCGCATGTCAGTGAATCAAAAGTCTGTGAATTGGACGAACCTGTCACATCCTGTGAAATGATAGGATAAATGGATCCGTTATAAAGGCTGAGAATATGGTCATAACTTGCCGGCTCTACTTTGGGTTTTTCAAACTTTGCCGCTTTTGGTGGTTTTACACCTAAATAATAGTGCATATTGCGTTTAAACCCCCAACTTTCCCAGGCTGATAATGTACCGGGCAATGTTCTGGTTAATGCCTGTTGAAAAGTGCTGGCTATAATTCCATGATTTCCTCCGGCCATACGTTGACCATTACGAAGCAGAAAAGGCGCTACAACACCATGCGATTTGCCCAGACGACGTCCGCCCACCACAACGACGGTATTGCACCCCCGAAACATAACTTTCTGCTGAGCGGCATTAAAATATACCTTTTGTCTTTCAGGTTTCTGCATACTTTTCTAATTGTTCAACGTCAATTTCATCATAGGTTACATCTTCAATCTGATCCATGTATTTTTTCTTCATATCCGCAATTTTCTGCCGGATATTTGGAATAGGTTTAATTCCCAATACCGATGGGTCCTCAGTAGGTTCGAAAAGTTGTGGTATAATTTCATCCCAGGGAATGCGTTCGGCATCCTCCTTATCCAGCTGGTTGTATTTGCCATATACATTCATTGCCTTTACCATTGAATCAGCATCATTCAATAAATCGGCCCTGTCATACGCTTTTTGAATTTGATGGTTGAACTTGAATCGGTGCCAGTCCTTTGATTGCTTATTGATACTGCCCAGTAAATCCTTTATGATCCGTAAATCTTCATACGCAGCTGATCGTTCCACCTGGCCAAGACTCATAATGTGCAGAATAATTTCCCGATCGGCTTTGGAAGGATATTCATTCATAAGCGTATACCCTGAACGTATGCGAAGCAACCGGTCACGGATTTGAGGTGACAGGTGAACCAGTTTATCAGCATCATCATACAGGTGCTGCACACAAATATCGTATGTCTGTTTTTTACTCATTACCGTATTGATTTAGGATATAGGTTTGTGTGAGTTCCACTGCCATGGGTGATCCCAATTTAGCCAGGGCAATTTCTTGGCGGTGTAGTTCCAGGATCATTTGTGTTTTACTAAGCCGGTACCCCCTGGATACTTCAGTTGATTTATCGGTTATATCACTACGCAATTCATCTTCATCAATATTCATCAATACTGCGATATCGGTTATTGTCATCAATAGCCCGGCATATTCACTGATTTTTATGAGATCATCATCGTTGTATTCCATTTTCTTTAATACGTTGTATTTCAGTTTGTAATTTTTCGGCTATTCGTGGATCCGTGGTTACGATTCCACTCTCTTCACGGTTTCCCCTGGTGCAATTCTGACTACCGGTTATACTTACCTGATAAATTTTTGATTCGATTAAAACCACTTTTGCGTGTGTTTTAGAAAAATGGATATCGCTGAAAACGTTTTGAGAAAAACGGATCAGCTGCTGTGTTTTTTGGATTGCTTTAAAATCAAGGATCAGCGTTATTTTTCCGGTTAATCCCATTTCTTTTAATATCCATATCTTT
>Ga0302209_10001105_pt1 | contig 11955 bp, 4 predicted proteins | sample II_Fen_E3_1_FD_194574 | JGI IMG/M metagenome (GOLD analysis project Ga0302209, IMG submission 194574) | Peat permafrost microbial communities from Stordalen Mire near Abisko, Sweden - II_Fen_E3_1 | ecosystem: Environmental > Terrestrial > Soil > Wetlands > Permafrost | place: Sweden: Abisko...
ATCATGCATAAACGATACAAATTGACCTCCGTTTATCGACCGGTAGTGAACATTGGATTCAACCGCCATAATGCTCCCATCTTTCCGGCGGTGAAAGATTTCAAAACGAGCTTCCCCGAATTCTAAGATCCTTCGCATGCGCATGCGCATGTTATCAGCATTTTCAACAACTTCAATATCCTGAATGTGCATAGTCAGCAATTCCTCTCTGGAATAGCCACTCATCCTGCAATAAGGATCATTCACTTCCAGAATACTGCCATGGCTGTCAGTAAGCCAAAAGCCATCCATGGCTGTCACCATAATGGAACTCCTCCTCTCTTCACTTTCTCTTAATTCCTTCTCACTCAACAGGCTTTCGGTAACATCCCGCGTGCTCATAATCGCACTACTAACAATGCCCCCTTCCCGAACCGGTGAAATACCGGATCGATACCATCGGATTTCACCATTGGCATGTTTTACCTGTGAGTGATAAGTCTGGGGGGTCGATTCCTGAAAAACAAGTTCCAACGATTGATTCATCACGTCATGATATTCACTCAAAGTCCATTCACTAAAGTTAGCACCAAGGCATTCTTCCAGAGTGTAACCAGGCAGAGGCCGGTTTATATACAGGATGTTTCCCTGCCTGTCCAACTGAAGAATAATATCAGGAGCATTCCCGGTAATCGTTCGCAGCGCCTCTTCGTTTTTACGCAATGTTTCTTCTATGGATTTACGAATCAAAGCATTCCCTATAAGCGAGGCAATTTCTTCCAGCAACTCTATTTTTTTGTTATCGAACCGGTCCTTTCGGGTATCATTAAATTGCATCAAACCAATAATCGATGAGTTATTCCTGATTGGCACCAGTGCCATAGAGGCATAACCCTGAAGTGCACATTGATTCCGGGAGTGCAAGCTTTTTTCTATGTGTGAAGGAGTACTTGAAACTGAATTTAACTGGTTTGTCCACCAGCTTCCAAGGGGAGTAGTAAATGAATGGTTACTAACGGCAGTGCCTGAAAGCACATTACCACAGTTGCATGCCAGGTATATATTTCCGTTTTTATCCTGTTCCAGAAGGGTATTTTCCATATTCAGAAAGCCACTCGGAAAGCCAATCTGATCAAAATAGGGGAAGTCATTATCCTCTTGAAGACGAATGCCTACCGCATCGAAGCCAACCTGATTTTTTAATATGGTGAGTGTGCGATGAATTAAATCCTTAATATCGCCCGGCTCGTTTAGAATCTGAAGAATTTCACGCTTCATCTCCTTGCTAATCTCTGTTTGCCTGAGCTCTGTAATATCAATGGCTGAAATCAGGCAGAGCTCTTCACTTCCGGAATGCACACCCGTAAGGTGTATATACGATATATTATTATCCTGTGAAGTTATTGCCACTTCACAGGTTGCTTTTAATCGGGTAGTAAATACTTCTTCAAAAAACCGGTTAAATACCGGGCGGCTATCGTCAGTGACAAAAAAGCCAAACCGGCTTTTCTGTAACAGCTTTTGTTCTTTCCCTAACAGTTTAGCAACATACACATTAATATCAACAATTTCGCCCTCTTTGTTTAATGCAAAATAGCCTAAAGGAGCAAAATCATACAAATTGACACATTCATCAGTAGCCCTATCCGAAATGGCATTTTCAATTTCAAGATCAACTTTTCGCCTCTCAAGCTCATCATTCTGCATTTCAAGCTCAATCTTAAGAACTTCAAGTTCATGAATCAAGCCCAACGTATCCACAACATGGAGGGGTAAAACTTCACTTTTAAGTTTCCTCTTCAATAACTTTTCGGCCTTCTTAGTAAGACTGGCAGGATCAGATTTAAGATCATTCTCCATAGGTTTAAGGATTTATAATTAGATTACAGGGGATTAAACTTTAATCAATTCCTTACAAAAGACGCTCTCTAGCTTCCTTTTAAATCCAAATTGTAACAAATCAGAATAAACAAATAAATAAACTTATTTTACCGTATTTATTAACCATAAATGACAAAGATAGAAATTATACATTATAATTATGTTATTTATGAGTTAAATCTAACTTTATATTATAAATAAATTATAATTCATAAAATTATTTAATTGCATAAAAACGGCTCAAATCTTCTATGAATGCATTTTTCCGTATTGAATTATTTCAGGGTGACTCTGCCCGCGTTAAGTTGATAATTGTTATTCTATACAAACGTATATTTTATTAACCTCTGAATAATAATTAGTTAGAATAGAAATGGCATCTATGAAAAATCAGAGTCCTTTAAAACCGGAAGAATTGGGAAAGAATAAATTTTCTGCCTTATTGAATATGAACCTCCAAAGAATTTAAGGTAGGCAATCCTTGCCCTTCGTCATACTTTCGTCATGCCTTCAATATTATTAATCAGGTTGGTTTTACAGTCTAATCACATCCACATTACATAGACGTTACATACCTATATAGGTATGTAACGTCTATGTAATAAGTATGTAATAAGTATGTGACATCTATGTAACGTCTCAGTTCGAAGGTATAACGAAGGCGTGACAAATGCATAGCGATGAATGAGCAAATTGGAGGCCCTATTTTTATAAAAAGAACAGTTTTTAGCTCCTGATCTTAGTACTACGACTTAAAATTTATAGGATTTGTTTCCGGAGAGTAACTTTTGTAGAAATAAATAAACATAAAAAGGGGTGGTACTGATAGCAGCATTAAAAGCTACTATCAGTCTTAATACCAACAGTTTTTACACTGAAATACCTTATCCAGCCTGTAGGTTAGCATCAGTTCATGCGTTCCGAATGAGGTATTGCTAATGCCACTAAAGTTATAATCGTAACTGTAGGACGCTCTTAAATTATGACTTATATCAAATCCAAGCAGCACACCTACTTCACTCCAGGTACGATAGACCAGCCCTAACTGGAAAGGATTGGTGGTGGGAGTTGCTTTAAAATAGCCGGTTACATTGAATTCCATTTGGTAAAGATTTGAATATTGGATTCCACACACCCCATAACCCACATTAAAAAAGTCATGATTGGAATCACGATACATGCCATATATGAAATTCGTATTCGTAAACAGCTTGTTAATATTAGAAAATAAGGAGAATACATTTTGGCTGGCAAACCCTAAGCGGTAAAATTTGTTGGTGAATTCAAACCCTAAATCCGAATTGACATTGTTTTCATTTAACAGCCGGTTTATCACTGTGGGGTCAGAGGATGTTGGTGACTCTACCTCCGACACATCATAGCCTAAACTTTGAAAGCTCAACCCCAGCCCCATATTTAGCTTCCAGGTGTTATTAACCCTCATGGCGTAAGCATACGTCAGGTCTACATCCGTGGTTGAAGTAAATCCTATTTTATCCTGCATGATTTTCAGTCCAAACTGGGTATATAAGTCATCGATATACAATGTGCCTGATGCGAAAAACGTGGTAGGGGCACCGGGCATACCAATCCATTGCTGGCGGGCAGCTACATTAAATTCGGCAAGATATTGATCGGTTATGGAGGCAGGGTTTATGATATAGGTTTTGTTCCAGTCATTATTCATACGAATATTAGATTGTGCTACCAACAATATTGTCGGTAAAGTGAGAAATAAAAATAACACAGCCTTCTTCATATGCTTTTTGTTATCGAACAACTGTTACGTATCCTGCTTTTGTCTTTATGCCTGATGCTCCCGAAAGATACAATACATAGAAATAAGTATCATTCGTAACCGGTGTTCCTTTAAAGGTGCCATCCCAACCCGCAGTTCCATCGTACAGTAAAAAGCCGTTCCGATTATACACCTGAATATGAAAACCTTTCATATATACACCATCGTAACCGGGAGAAAACACATTTCCCATAGAAGCATCGGTAATCCAGATTCTTTTAGTGGCATATTCAAGACACCCATTCGGGTTTTTGACTTTTAATTTGACATCATAATACCCATCTTTTACGATATTATACGTGTGACTCTGAGTGTTTCCTTCGGCAGAAGTATTATCCCCAAAATTCCAGAAATAATCGGAATAAGAGATACTTTCACTCCATAGCTGCAACGTTGGGTTTTGAGTAGTAATGTCATTTCTATCCGATTGAATTGTATACTTGTAGGATTCAAAATTTGTAGCAGCAAAACGATAGGTAAACGTACATCCTTGTTTCGAAGTCCCGGTAACAGAATAATCTCCCGGATGTTTAATAAGCAGACTATCGCCTATTGAACCGTCACCCCATAGATAGGATTCGGCACCTGACACATGTACCATCAGGGAGTCACCGGTACAGAATACAGGCAATTTATCAAGCGTTAACGCAGGTGCTGCATCCACCGTAATGACTGAGGTGAATACTGTGGTGCACGATGCAGTTACCAATGTCAGAGTAACGGTATAATTGCCCGGGGCAGTATAGGTATGTTGCGGGTTTGGTAATGTTTCAGTTTTACCATCTCCAAAGGTCCATGAATAGGTATAATCACTCTCTATACCACTCGGCAGGATAGACTTGAAGCTAAGTACATGTGCATTACAATTTACAATCTGGTAATCGATACCGGGAACAGGTACTAACAGATTAAAGGTATAACTAGCCGTGCAACCCCGGATATCAGTCACGCCAAGAACTACAAGCCCTGGCTGGGTTGTTTCCATAATTTCATTGTTCAGTCCGGATGTTGTTCCGTTCGACCAGGTAAACTGGTATGGCGGTATACCGCCTGTAGCCTGAGCAGTACATATTTCTTTAACAGCATGTGTCAGACAGTCAAAATTGGGTGTGATTTTCACAGACGGCGTAAGCGGCAAGGGTCTGATAACTTCAAAGGTAGTATCTACCGAACATCCGTTTGCATCAGTAATAGTAACACCATATATACCTCCCTGAATGCCGGATAAATTCTTTGTTGTTTTCCCATTTGTCCACAAATAACTATATGGTTCTGTTCCACCTGTGATGGTTAAGTTTATGGCACCGCTATTCGGCACATAACAATCCAGAGCATGGATAATATTGGCTGACACATTTAACTTAGGCGGTTCGATAATTGTAAATGTTCTGATAATTGAACAAGAAGACTGGTCGTTTAGGGTTACCGTATAATTGCCCGGGTTTAATTGATTCCTAATATTACCTGCTGTAGGATTATCGGTCCAGGTTAACGTTATCGGTTTAATACCACCCTGTATATTCAGGATGATACTCCCATCGTGAGCTCCAAAGCAGGAAATTTGTTTTACAGTAGGCCGAATAGAGAAAGCAGCTTCTGCAATAACAATGTCGTTGGACATGTAGCAACCGGTAAAGTCGGTGATCTGGATAGTATAGGTACCTGGTGACAGATTATCCTGAAACGTTCCTTTCCCCAGATTACTCCACACTATTTGGTAGGGTGGAACACCACCTGTAATGTGCAATGTTATCGAGGCATTACTAGCTCCATAACAGGTAACCTGAATAATTACCGGATTTAGTTTTATTTCATCAGGCTGAGTGATCGTTACTACAAAATTCTGCGTACAGCCCATACTATCGGTTACAGTCAATGTATATATTCCGGCAGCTATACCGGTCAGGTTTTGGTCCGAACTGGTAAAGCCATTAGGACCTATCCAGGAATAAGCATATTTAAAGATACCGGGTGCACTTTGAACAGGCACACCCCCTGCAACGTTGACAGAGACAGCGCCGGTTGAATCACCAAAGCAGGTTACATTGACCTGATTGTTCAAAGTTATAGTTATTGCCTGTGGTTCTGTTATCTGGAATGAAGCAGTCTTTGGTGCACAATTATTTTTATCGGTAACAGTTACAGTATAATTCCCGGGAATTAAATTTGTTATATCATTTGAACCTGTATAAGGAGAAGTATCTTTTATCCAGGTATAGGTATAGGGTTTTGTTCCACCAGTTACCGTTATAGCGATTTCACCATTGGCTGCACCAAAGCAGGTAACATTTTTATTGATGGCAGTTACTATATTTATATCTGCAGGCTCAGTAATTGTGTACGTGTTTGTAATCCTGATTCCAACAGAATCGACGACTGTAAGAACATAATCTCCCGGTTTTAAATTTACAATAGGATTGTCGGTTGATGTAAAGCCATTAGGTCCTGTCCATGTAGCAATATATGGATTTCCTGTTTTATATGGAACGCCTCCCTGGATAGCTGTTTGAATACTCCCATCATTAGCTCCGAAACAAGATATTCCGGTTAGGATAGCATTCGGACTAATTGGAGGATTGACAGTTACTGTCACGTTGAAAGCTATCCCTTTACACGAGCCTGAAGTTGGGGTAACAGTGTAAGTTACTGTTGCAATTCCGGTGGTTGTGTTGGTTAATGTTTGACTTATAACAGTCTGAGGAGTTAATTGTGAAGTAGCTCCGGTAATGGAATTAACCGGATTAATGGCCTGTATAGTCCACGTATAGGTTGTTCCTGTTGGGACTATGTCTCCATTCAACGTATTTGGAGAAACTGTAAATGTTTTGCCACTGCTTATTTCGGCAGTATAAGCTGAGATCACCGGATAGGCATTGATAGTGACATACACGATATCGGATGTTAACGTTGAACAACCACCGGATAAATAGGTGACAATACAATAATAATAGATGGTACCAACTGCTCCCGATGGCGGAGTATACGTTGAACTTGTTGCTCCGGATATAGGAATTCCACCGTTTATCGAATCTTTCGTATTGGAATACCATTGATACTGAGGTGCACCCGTACCATTAATCGCCGTGACACTTAACACCGTTGGTAAAATACCAAAACAGACGGTGCTTGATACCGGTTGTTTTGTAAAGATGGGAGTTGCCTTTACAATTACCTCAGAAGCATTGCTGGTAACACTACATCCAGGTCCGTTAGGTTGTGAAATGACGCAATAGTAATAAGTCGTTCCAACATTTAATGTAGGCGGCATAAAGGTATTGTTTGTCGCATTTAGTACCTGAGCTCCTGTCAGGGTATTACTTGTTGAATTTGAGTACCACTGATAGGAAAACACGCCTATTCCACCCGAAGCATCAACACTTAGAACTGCAGGTACGGTGTTTTGACACAATGTCTGGGTTGTTTCCGGCTGCAATATTACGACTGGATCAGCAACTACACTAATTTTAGCTGTATCAGTTAAAATGGAACCACAGGCACTTCCGCTAAATTTAATTTCGGCATAATAGTAATAGGTACCAATCGTATTAAAAACAGGTGGGGTAAAGTTTAAATTAGTAGCCCCTGAAACAGGTATACCTCCGGTAGTTGCATTTGTTGAATTAGAAAACCATTGATAAGAAGCAACTCCGGCACCTCCTGTATAACTCACCGACAAGGGAACAGGGGTAGTTCCTCCCACACAAATAGCCTGCACAGGAGTGGGTTGTGTTTTGATGACAGGAATAGATTCAACACTTACAACTGCTACATTAGAAACTAAAGTTGAACATCCTCCTGCCGAAAAAACAATCTCGCAATAGTAATAGGAGGTACCAACAGTGGCAATTAGAGGGCTATAAGTTGCATTGGTTTCACTAGGCAGAAGAGTTCCGGTAGTATTGTTATTTACAGTATTTTGGTACCATTGATAAGATGGAATGCCTAATCCATTTGCCACTGTGACTGATAATGGAATTGAAGTACCTCCCTGACAAAGTTGAACAGACTGGGGCTGAGTAGTGATGGTTGGTGCTGCGTTTACAGTTACGACATACTTAACAACGTCTCCCGCACAACCATTTAAAGAGGGCGTTATTGAAAAGGTAACCGTCCCTGCCACATTGGTTGAATTTAAAATGGTTACTACAGGTAACGTATTTGAGGTTCCGGAAGGTACGAAGCCTGTAATTCCCGGAGTTGCAGCGGCAGTCCAGGAATATGTAACATTTGGAAGATTAGAGGTCAATGTAACTAAATCAGTTTTAAGGCCGGAACAAATAGTTTGGGCTAATGCTGTATTTGTAATTATTGGAACCGGTTTTATGGCAAAAGTGGTAGTGGCAGTGGCAGAAGAGCCACAGTCATTTGTAACAACAAGGGATACTGTATAATTGCCAACGGTGTTATAGGTAATTGTTCCCGGGTTTAAAGTGGTTGAGTTAGCAGGAGTTCCACCCGGAAAATCCCAGGCATAAGAGAAAGTCCCGGATACAGGGGCACAAGTGTTGACAACGGCTACCGGATTAAAAGAAGTAGGACCACAAAAATCGGGAATAGGATTAATTGAAGCAGTAGGAGGTTTAGTTACATTGACTAATTTTGAAATTGTCTGAGTTCCACAGGAGTTGGTTACAGCAAGTTGTAAGGTATAAATTCCCGGAGTGGTGAATTGAAAAGCCGGACTTAAAGAGGAAGCACTGGTTCCGGATGTGAATGTATACCCTGATGTCGTCCCACAATAATTAGCAGCATATTTTACGGTCCATTTATAGGTTGGAGTACAGCTATTCGAAGTATCGGTATTATTAGTTGTTGTTACAACAAACGGTGCGCAACCCTGTGTGGCACTTAAGCTAAATTGAGGAACTACAGGAGCTTCAACGCAAATTGTTTTAGTTATGGAATCAATATCACAACGATTCCCTATCTTCATTGTAATGGTATAGGTTCCCGGTTTAGTAAAAACAGGACAAATAGCATTAGTACCTGAGCTCCAAAGAATCGGATCGGCTGTACCAAAATCATCTCCCAGAGTTCCGCTCTTTAAGGTGTACCCACTTGCCGGAGTAATGCTCCAGATCAAATTGGAATTTGTGGAACACAATCCCCCATTTATTGCATTGCCGTTCTTCGATGAGTTAGTAAAACAAATTTGATTATTTGTGCAAACACTATTTGATGGCAAAGTAAAATCAGCAGTTGGAGGAGTTGAGACATATATCGGCGTAACTGTAGATGCTGAAGTTCCACATAGATTATAGGCAATAATTTTGGCGAAAAATGCATTCTGATAGGTGGTTGAACCATCTGAACTGGAAGTACCACAGGATGATTTTAGAAATTTATGGGTAACCTGTGCAGGTGCAGGATGAGTATAAACTTCATTTGGAGAACCATCATTGTAAGAAATTGTATATGTTGTACCATTCGGATTGTTTTCTGTTCCTGATATCTGAAAAGTTAGTGTTTGAGAAATACAGATATTCGTGCTTCCAGGATTTCCTAAAGCAACGCCGGGATTTGAACCATCAAATACGTAATAATGCTTGACGTTTAAACAACCATCCGCCCCTTGTACTGTATAGGTAAGGTTCCACAATCCTATTCCATAGACATGAGTCGTCGTAGTCCATGTGGCAGATTCAAAATCGGGTGTACCATCTCCCCAGCTGATTTTGTAGTGTTGATTTGTATTCAAGGTAGTTGATGTATTCTTAAATGTAAAGGTAGAAATACCGGTGCTACAGACACTAAAAGCAGGAACTCCATTGATAACAGCTCCCGAACCCGAACCATCTAATGTAGCATCCGACAACTGATTTGCCATTACACTTTTTACAACTGTATTTTGACAAGTTGTTGAGTTATCTGTTATCGTGAGTTTTACAAAATAGCTTTGGGGACTAGTTCCTGAAGCAGTAAACAAATGGGTAGGACTTGCGTCTGTAGAAGTTGCACCATCTCCAAAATTCCAAGCGTAAGAGTAAGCACCTGTTAAAGACGGAGTAAAAACAAAGCCTGTACCATTACATTGGTTATCAATGTATGTAAAGTCAATGGCCGGTAATGCATTAACCGTTACAGTCGCTGTTTCATTTAAAGATTGTGTGTCAGAAGCTGAATCACTAACATTGGTCAGAGTATAAACAAAGACTCCGGATATATTGGTATTAACATCTACTGTTACATTATCATTTCCAACAACCGAAGATACAGTCAAATCTCCACCACCATTTATAGAATATGTAAATGTATAAGGAGCAGTTCCCCCTGATCCGGTAAAAGTAATTTTAGGTTTTGGAGTATTCAAACAGACCGATGTTGTCCCTGAAATAGTTGCTGATATCGCTGCTGAAGCTTGTTGACTTCTATAGTTTGCGCTTTCTGAGCTTAACGAACCGGTTTTATAACTGCTAATGTCTTTAGCATTCGAGTTGTTGGCAATACATGCAAACAAAAGGACGATTATAAAAAGGGGGAAACGATTCATATTCATGGATTAAATCAATTCAGGCAACTTAACTTATCCAAGATGTGAAAGGTTGGGGAAGTCTATACAAAACTATTCGTATGTATATATTGCAAATGTACTAAAATATATTCATAAGCTTCTTATTATCAACAAAAACATCAATTAAAATCAGGATATATCCGGATTTATTCATCGGAAACAAATTATTATATAAATATTAATTAAATTCCTCTGTTTTTGGGACATACGTTTTCACGGGTTATTTCATTTCATAAACAAAAAATAAATTCAATACAAAGCATCTGACAGTTTTTATTCTTGTCAAATGTTTTCACATTAGCGGAAATGAGAAGCTTTTTTTCATTAAAAGAGGGACGCTTTTGAGCCCTGGAATTTCTATCGTAAATCAGAAAGAATAAAGAAATGAGAAAATTCTAACCTGCATTTAAAGCAATGAAGTTATGTTCAATATTTAGATAAAAATAAAACCTCAAAAGGCAAGAAGCACTTTTGAGGTTAAAAAAAAGCATATCAGATGCTGTAAGAAGGTTCGGGCGAACAAATAGATTATACAATCTCAATCCCCTGCTCTTTACAGAGTTCAAGTGCCATATCCCGCAGTTTAAACTTTTGAATTTTACCACTGCCGGTCAGAGGATATTCATCAATAAAGAAAATATAGCGGGGTATTTTGTAGCGGGCAATTTTGTCTTTGCAGAAGTCGCGGATATCTTCATTCGTGATATCAAATCCGGCATGAGGGATGACAAATGCAGCCACATCTTCGCCATATCGTGGTGAAGAGATAGCAACTATCTGAGCATCTTTCACTCCCGGGATATGGTAAAGGAATTCTTCTATTTCACGCGGGGATATATTTTCACCACCACGGATAATCATATCTTTGATACGGCCTGTAATGCGATAATTCCCATCGGGGTCTTTTATTCCTAAATCGCCGGAATGCAAATATCCGTTTTTATCGATAACCTCCGAGGTTGCCTGTGGATTTTTATAATATCCTTTCATGACATTATACCCCCGGCAACACATTTCACCCTGTACTCCGTCGGGGCAGATTTCATATGTTTCGGGATCTATCACAGCTACTTCTGTAAATTCATAGTCAGTACCCACTGTAGTACAGCGTACCTCAAAAGAATCATCTATACGGGTTTGGGTCATACCGGGTGATGTTTCGGTTAAGCCATAAACGCTGGTAATAGTCAGAAACATTTTTTCGCTTACCTGCCGCATTAACTCAATGGGACATAAGGCACCTGCCATGATGCCGGTGCGCAATGAACTCATATCGAATAGTTCAAACATAGGATGATGCAACTCGGCGATAAACATAGTAGGAACACCATAAACAGCTGTACAACGCTCTTTATGAATGGAAGCCAGTGTAACAAGCGGATCAAACTTTTCCACCATGACCTGCGTGCACCCGTGAGTCAGGCAGTTCATGGTAGCCAACACAACTCCAAAACAGTGGAACAGAGGAACACAAACACATAGTTTATCGGCTTGTGTAAACTTCATATGTTCACCGGTCAGATAGCCGTTGTTCGCAATATTATAATGGGAAAGCATAACACCCTTCGGGAATCCTGTTGTACCGGAAGTATACTGCATATTAACCACATCATGGCAGGTTACCGATGCTTTTATATGTAGAAACTCGTCATCATTCTGATTACTTCCCTGCAGCAGTACTTCAGCTGTATTATACATCCCGCGATGTTTTTCCTGACCAATATACACCACGTTTTTCAGTTCAGGGAAACGTACTGAATTCAAGTGTCCACGTTGCGTGGTTTTC
>Ga0302209_10001107_pt1 | contig 11943 bp, 9 predicted proteins | sample II_Fen_E3_1_FD_194574 | JGI IMG/M metagenome (GOLD analysis project Ga0302209, IMG submission 194574) | Peat permafrost microbial communities from Stordalen Mire near Abisko, Sweden - II_Fen_E3_1 | ecosystem: Environmental > Terrestrial > Soil > Wetlands > Permafrost | place: Sweden: Abisko...
CATTTGCTGCTGTAGGCGAATACAAAGGCGAACTGGGTGACCTCACCGTGCGGGTGTCTATCGACAAGAAAAAAGGCACTCTTACCATCTCCGACCGCGGTATTGGGATGACTGCAGACGAAATCGATAAATACATCAACCAGATTGCTTTCTCGGGAGCCGAAGAATTCCTGGAAAAATACAAAAACGATGCACAAGCCATTATCGGTCACTTCGGACTTGGTTTTTATTCATCGTTTATGGTTTCCAAACAAGTAGAAATCTTTACGCAATCGTATAAAGAAGACGGCACAGCACAACATTGGTCGTGCGACGGTAGTCCGGAATACAACCTCGAAGACACCATCAAAGCCGATCGTGGAACCGACATTGTATTGCACATCGACGATGAAAACAAAGATTTCCTCGAAGAATCAAAAATTCAGGAATTACTCACCAAATACTGCAAATTTCTTCCTATAGAAATTGCTTTTGGTAAAAAGAAAGAATGGAAAGATGGTAAAAACGTAGAAACCGATCAGGATAATATCATCAACAATCCCAATCCGGCATGGACACGCAAACCTGCCGATCTGACCGAAGAAGATTATGCCAATTTCTACCACGAGTTGTTCCCGATGGGCGAAGATCCGCTTTTCCACATTCACCTCAACGTAGATTATCCGTTTAACCTCACCGGTATTCTGTATTTTCCAAAGATCAAAAACAACATCGACATGCAACGCAATAAAATTCAATTGTATTGCAACCAGGTATTCGTTACCGATCATGTCGAAAACATAGTACCCGAATATCTTACACTACTTCACGGTGTGATCGATTCACCCGACATTCCGCTGAACGTATCGCGCAGCTACCTGCAAAGCGACAGCAACGTAAAGAAGATTTCGAGCCACATTACCAAAAAAGTAGCCGACCGCTTACATGAAATTTTCAAGACCGATCGTCCTCAGTTCGAAGAAAAATGGGACAACCTGAAACTCTTCATCCAGTACGGTATGCTCAGCGATGAAAAATTCTACGAACGTGGTGAAAAATTTGCCCTGTTGAAAAACATCGATAGTAAATACTTCACCTTCGAAGAATACAAAACACTGGTTGGCGAAAATCAGAAAGATAAAAACGGTGATCTAATTTATCTTTACACCACCAATGCCGACGAACAATACAGCTACATTCAACACGCCAAAGACAAAGGTTACGATGTGCTGATTATGGACGGACAACTGGATGTACACGTAGTAAGCCAGCTGGAACAGAAATTCGAAAAGACACGTTTTGTACGCGTAGACAGCGATGTGATCGACAAAATCATCCAAAAGGACGACGTCAGCAAGGTAACTCTTACCGACGATCAACGCGACGCACTGGTTGCCGTATTCGATTCTCAGATTCCGGTATTGGATAAAACCAATTTCATTGTAACTTTTGAGCAACTGGCTCCTACTGCCAACCCTCTTTTCGTTACGCAAAATGAATTTATGCGCCGTATGAAGGATATGTCGGCCACGCAGGGTGGTATGATGAGTTTTTATGGCGAAATGCCCGACAGCTACAACCTGGTGGTAAATACTGCCCATCCGGTTATAGAAAAACTGCTGGCCGATGAAGAAGCCGCTTGCGGTGCCAGTGTAGCTCCGTTTATTACGGAAATTGCACTCGCCGAGAGCAAGAAATCAACATTAAAAGAAAACCACAAAGACAAAAAAGACGAAGAAATTCCAAGTACAGAAAAAGCTCAGTTGGAAGAACTTGAAAAACAAATTCAGGAACTTACCGATAACAAAAAGGCGGTGCTCAAATCTTTTGCTTCGGACAACAAACAAGTTCGTCAGCTTATTGATTTAGCACTATTGGCAAACAATATGCTGAAAGGTGAAGCCTTGGCAAACTTTGTAAAACGTAGTGTGGAACTTCTCTAAAAGAAATCTGGTTCTACAGGTAAAAATGTAGATTCTACATTCAGATAAAAAGCGTCCTTAGGTTATCACCGAAGGACGCTTTTATTATATTCAGAAACCCAATTAAGACAGAGATTCCGATTCTCAATTTAGCCTCAAACAATAGCTATTATCTCAATTATTTATTGTATATTTGTCTGTTTTTCGAGATGGTACGCTTTTTTGTAAGCAAAAGCAAAAGATCATCTTCAAACAACTGTAATCAAATAACTTAAAATAAAAATGAGCGAAGAAGAAAAAGCAAGAAACACTGCAAGTGCCAATTATGGTGCTAGCAGCATTCAAGTGCTGGAAGGTTTGGAAGCAGTACGTAAACGTCCTGCCATGTACATTGGTGATATTGGAATAAAAGGGTTACACCATTTGGTATACGAAGTGGTAGACAACTCCATCGATGAGGCCTTAGCCGGACATTGCGATACTATTCAAGTTTTTATCAACGAAAACAATTCTATCACAGTTATCGATAACGGACGTGGTATCCCTGTTGATTTCCACGAAAAAGAAGGTAAATCTGCTCTCGAAGTAGTTATGACCGTGCTTCACGCCGGTGGTAAGTTCGACCACGGTAGCTACAAAGTTTCCGGTGGATTACACGGTGTGGGTGTATCGTGTGTGAATGCACTTTCAACTTTACTTCACGTGGAAGTTTCACGTAACGGTAAACTGTATATGCAGGAATACGAATGTGGTATTCCTAAATTTCCGGTGAAAGAAATCGGAACTTCAACAACCAACGGAACATTGGTTACTTTCTTGCCTGATAGCAGCATCTTCATCGAATCAGTTTATAAATGGGATATTCTGGCTAACCGTTTACGCGAGTTAGCATTTCTGAATGCAGGAATCACCCTGACATTGACAGACAAACGTTTCAAAAACGAAGACGGGACTTTCAAATCGGAAATATTCCATTCTACCGAAGGATTAAAAGAATTTGTTGAATACATCGACGAAGCCCGCGAAAAACTAATCGACAGCGTTATCCATATTTCTACTGAAAAGAATGGTATCCCTGTTGAAATTGCGATGACTTACAATACTTCGTACAACGAAAACATTCACTCGTACGTAAACAATATCAACACCATTGAAGGTGGAACTCACCTCGCCGGTTTCCGTCGTGGACTGACCCGCACGTTGAAAAAGTATGCTGAAGACAGCAAAATGCTCGAAAAACTAAAAATTGATATCAATGGTGATGACTTCCGTGAAGGATTGACCGCCGTTATTTCAATTAAAGTTCAGGAACCTCAGTTCGAAGGTCAGACCAAAACCAAACTTGGTAACAACGAAGTAATGGGATCGGTAGATATGGCCATCGGCGAAGCGCTCGGAAACTATCTGGAAGAAAATCCGAAAGCAGCCCGCATAATTGTTGAGAAAGTAATACTTGCGGCTACAGCCCGTTACGCAGCACGCAAAGCGCGCGAAATGGTGCAACGTAAATCACCTCTTTCGGGCGGTGGACTACCAGGCAAACTGGCCGACTGTGCGGATAAAGATCCTGAAAAATGCGAGTTATTCCTTGTCGAAGGGGATTCGGCAGGTGGAACGGCCAAACAAGGTCGTAGCCGCCAGTTTCAAGCTATCTTGCCATTGCGTGGAAAAATTCTGAATGTAGAAAAAGCCATGCAACACAAAGTGCTTGAAAGCGAAGAAATACGCAATATATATACCGCTCTCGGCGTTACTATTGGTACTGAAGATGACAGCAAGGAATTGAACATAAAAAAACTGCGTTATCACAAAATCATTATCATGACCGATGCCGATGTGGATGGTAGCCACATTGCAACATTGATTATGACTTTCTTCTTCCGTCACATGAAAGAGCTGATTGAGCAAGGCTATTTATACATTGCCACTCCCCCACTCTACCTGTGTAAAAAAGGAAAAAATGAAGAATATTGCTGGACAGAAGGACAACGTCAGGCTTTCATCCAGAAATACGGCGGTGGAACAGATAGCGGAATTCACACGCAACGTTACAAAGGTTTGGGAGAAATGAACGAAATCCAATTATGGGATACAACCATGAACCCTCAACATCGTACATTGCGTCAGGTTAATATTGAGAATGCAGCAGAAGCTGATCACGTTTTCTCGATGCTGATGGGCGACGATGTAGCACCACGCCGTCAGTTCATTGAACAAAATGCAACTTACGCTAAAATTGACGCTTAATTTAGAAGACAATTGATACCGGATAGTTGAAGATATAAAACTATAAACTATCAATTATAAACTGTCAACTACAAAAATGAACATAGCCGTATTCTGCTCTTCGAGCAATCATATAGCCGATCACTACAAGCAATCAGCTTTTCTTTTGGGAAAGCTGATTGCCCAAAGTGGAAATACGCTGGTATACGGTGGAGCAACAGGTGGATTGATGGACTCGGTGGCCGAGGGAGCTCAAAGCCAGAAGGGTTCGATCATTGGAGTAATTCCGTACGCTGTTATCAAAATGAATCGGCAGAGTGCGCTTTCCACCCAACTTATCACGGTGGAAACCATGAGCGAACGCAAAGCACAAATGAAGTCTTTTGCAGACATATTTGTGGTACTTCCGGGCAGTTACGGGACGCTGGACGAAATGCTGGATATTGTTGCTTCAGGCATAGTAGGTGAACATAAGAAACCATTGATAATAGTCAACCAAAATGGCTTTTACGATCTTTTTCTCAAGCAGATTGATCACATGCGCAGTGAATCATTCATCCCTTCGGATGAAAAATACAAACCGATAATTGCCCGTGACATTACGAGCTGTATGGAACTAATTAATTTGTCGAATAAAAACTCATAATATTGTAGCTTTATGAATCTGTTTTGGAAAAAACTCTTTGGAGAAATTACTCCTACAGCTAAACTGGAAAAAGACGAAGCTGAATTAAAGGAAGCAATGCATCACTACGCAGAAGTGGAAAAATCAGTAGAACTTGTAGAATACAAGAAACTCTTTCATATTGTAAAGTCTGCCAAGTTTCAGGAGAACAAAAAAATTCTTCAAAACAGAAAGTACAAGGACACGGAAGAATACAGAATCAATACTAAGTTCAAAAAACTTCAAAATTCGCCGGCAATTAAGACCTATTATGAAGTGCTCGAATCTGAAGCTCTGAAGCATTACCTGAAATTTAAATCGTCCCCCGATTTCGAACTATTGGGAAACAAAGACAAAGTAAAAGCTTCTGAAGCACTCCAGAAACTGAAACACTTTGAGAAATCAAAAAGATTTAAAACCTATAGTCGCTTCCACGATTCATACGTCATCACCGAATACGAACAGCTGAAAGCCAAAGTGGCAACTCCCGAATTTGTAAAAGCAAATGAATTCTGGGTCAATGAAAAACGCTGGCACAATACACCCGAGTTTACTCAGCAGGAACGTTTTTACGAACTGGCAAAAAATCCGGACATTATCTTCTTTGAAAAAGAGAAACCGGAGCGATTTGAAAAATACCGCGCGCTCAAGCAGTCTTTTCAGGATGAATTCAATAGAAACATCTTAGACAAATCGCATTGGAACTTTGGATTTCATTACAAAAGCGAAGAACTTATCAGTGATCATTCATTCGCGAATGAGAAACAAGCAAATAACTCTGGAAAAAACATTTCGGTAGTTGATGGTATTCTAAAACTTGAAACCAAACAGGAAAAAGCCACCGTACGAGCCTGGCATCCTAAAAAAGGATTTGTTCAACAGGAATTTGATTACACTTCCGACGTACTTCAAACGGCCGATTCTTTCCGTCAAAAAGAAGGTATTTTTCGCGCTAAGCTTCGTTGTACAGGAAACCTTCATCATACATTCTGGCTTGGAAGCGATACCAAATTGCCGCATATCAATATTTTCCATTTCGATGGAAAGCATATAACGCTTGGAAATGCAAACAAAGATTTAGTTGATGGAGTGCAAATAAAAGGATTAAATCCTTCTCAATATTTCATTTACACCCTGGTGTGGACAGAAAAGCAGTTGATATGGATGATTAATAATTATGAAGTATATCGTACAACGAGCAATATTCCTTCCGAACAACTTTATTTAGCATTCAACTCTTTCATCCCCGGCAAACAACACGGAGACACCGGAAATCTGGAAGTAGATTGGGTGAGAGTATACACGAATTAATACATACACACTCCGGACATTCCCATACCAACACACAAAAAGTATGTGACCCCCGGATATTTAATCAAGGAAATGATTGAAACTCAAAAAATAAATGTTCTCAACCGTTTTGATATCGGTGGGAATAACCGCTTTGTACTCATTGCCGGACCATGTGCCATCGAAACCGAGGAAATGACCATGGAAGTGGCCCGCACTTTAAAAGAAATATGTGGTGAACTGGGAATTCACCTTATTTTCAAATCCTCTTTTGATAAAGCCAATCGCTCTTCGGTAAAATCTCCTCGCGGAGTAGGTCTGGAGCGTGGTCTGCAAATTCTGCAACGCGTAAAAACAGAATTAGACTTACCCATCGTAACCGATGTACATGAAACCTGGCAATGTGCCGAAGTGGCTAAGGTTGCCGACATGTTGCAAATTCCCGCATTTCTTTCCCGACAAACCGATTTACTGGTAGCAGCTGCTCAGACTGGCAAAATTGTGAACGTAAAAAAAGGACAATTCATGGCTCCCTGGGACATGAAGAATGTAGTAGATAAACTACGCGATTCAGGTAATGAAAATATCCTGCTTTGCGAACGAGGTTCCAGTTTTGGATATAACAATCTGGTTGTGGACATGACCGGATTGGTGGAAATGCGCAACTACGGTTTCCCGGTAGTTTTTGATGCAACACATGCTGTACAGAAACCCGGAGGACAAGGTACTTCAACCGGAGGAAACCGCGAAATGGTTCCATATTTAATGCGTGCAGCATTGGCTGTTGGCGTTGATGCCATTTTTGCCGAAGTACACCCCGACCCCGATCATGCTTTTTCAGACGGACCAAATCAATTATACCTTTCAGGCATTCGCGAAATTCTGGAACAGGCAATTGCTATAGATAATATTACAAAACAAATAGCACCAAACAATAAGCGGCAAGTTGTAAGCAGCAAACAGCAAGCAGTAACTACGAAACTACCAAGAAAAATAAAGCTTTTATTAACTGACGTAGATGGTGTTTTGACAGACTCAGGCATGTATTATTCCGAAGCCGGTGATGAACTGAAGAAATTCAATACACACGACGGCATGGGTCTGCAGCTGATTAAAGCCAAAGGAATTAAAACCGGCATTGTGACTTCCGAAAACACCAAACTGGTAGAACGTCGGTTCCAAAAACTAAAACTGGATTATTTATACCAGGGAAAACGGGAAGGCGGGAAACTGGCTTCGGTAAAAGAGATCTGCGAAAAAGAAGGTATTTCACTGGCCGAAGTTGCATACATAGGCGATGACGTAAACTGCTTCGAATTGCTATCTGCAGTTGGGCTGGCAGCTTGTCCGGCCGATGCATTGAGCGCCATAAAGAATATACCCGGCATTGTTCAGATGAAGAAAAAAGGTGGAGAAGGCTGCGTTCGGGAATTTGTGGAAATGATTATGAATAGCTATTGCTGAAAAATGAATTATAAATTCATGAGACTTTGAGCAAAAAACTTTATATTATAGCAGGTTGTAATGGTGCTGGAAAAACTACAGCATCTTATACACTTTTACCTGAGATTCTTAATTGCAAGGAATTTGTGAATGCCGATGAAATTGCAAAAGGGTTATCTCCATTTCAACCGGAGAAAGTTGCCATTGAGGCAGGTAGGCTAATGCTATCAAGAATTGATGAATTGATGAAGCAAGGAGTTGACTTTGCTTTTGAAACTACACTAGCAACTAAGAGTTATAAGAATAAAATTGCAACGGCTAAAACTCAGGGTTACCATGTTATTTTAATTTATTACTGGCTACAAACGGTAGAATTAGCTATTGAACGAGTTAAGTCACGAGTACTCGAAGGCGGACATAACATTGAGCCTGAAATTATTAGACGAAGATACACAAATGGGATTATTAATTTCTATAAAATTTATTATTCAATAGTAGATGAAGTGATGATATTTGATAATTCCGACAATAAATCAGATTTCATTGCAGAAAAGAAAAACAAATCAACCAAAATTACTGTTTACAAATCTGAGAAATACAATCTATTTAAAAACTATTATGATGAAAGATAAAGAAATGTCTGATAGAGATAAAATACTCCGTGGTATGGATAAAGTCTATGCTAGGCTTATCGAGTCAAAGAAAAAAACGAATAGTGATATGATAGTCATTCGGAACAATCGCATTATGAAAATTAAAGCGGATTAATTTCTTGTAAAATGGATTTTATACAACGAAGCAAAGAGATATTCAATCTTGAAATTGCCGAACTCCAAAAGCTTTCGGAAAAGATTGGACCGGAGATAAACGAAGCCGTTGAAATGATTTATGCCTGCAAAGGTAAATTAGTGATTATGGGCATCGGTAAAACTGGTATTATCGGACATAAAATTGCATCCTCGCTGGCTTCAACCGGAACTCCGGCCATTTTTGTCAATGCTGCCGAAGCTATGCACGGCGACCTGGGCATGGTAAGCGAGAATGATATCGCGCTATTGATTTCGAATAGTGGTCATTCTGCTGAAATTTTGAATGTGGTGGCTCCACTGAAAGAAATAGGTTGTACCGTAATAGCAATGACCGGCAACCTGAAATCTGCATTGGCTCAGGAAGTATCGTTAGTGCTTAATATCGGAATTTCAAAGGAAGCATGTCCGCTGGGACTAGCACCTACCACCTCTACTACCGCCACACTGGTCATGGGCGATGCATTAACTGTTTGTCTGATGGAACGACGTGGGTTTAAAGCCGAGAATTTTGCCCTTTATCATCCCGGAGGTGCACTGGGACGTCGATTGATTTCGCGGGTTAAAGATGAAATGTTTACCGACATTCCGAAGGTATACGAAAACACGCTCTTCAAAGATATTATTTACGAAGTAAGCAACAAGCGTCTGGGAATGACGATGGTTTATAATGACCGCGAACAGGCTATAGGAATAATTACCGATGGCGATATCCGTCGGGCTATTCAGCGCTTTGACGAGCTGAAAAATCTGAAAGCCGCCGACTTTATGACACATGGTTTCAAACGAATTACGCAGGACGAAATGATTACCGAAGCGTTGGAGATCATGGACATCAACAAAATAACCACATTAACTGTGCTTGATGAGAATGAGCAGGTAGTGGGTATATTGTCCATTCATAATATTATTGATTTCAGATAGCATAATAGTTACAAGAAATAAGTTACGAGTTACAAGAGTTATGAGCTATGAATTATATAATCGTAAGAATTGTAGTATATAATAATATTTTCAAAAACACATATTAAAATCCCGGATATTGAAATTCAAAAAAATCTATATTGAGATAACGAATAGCTGCAATTTCGATTGCAGCTTTTGTTTTAAAACAGCACGAACAAACAGGTTCATGTCTGTAGATGAATTTCGATTAGTCGTGGAAAAGGTTCGCCCTTTCACCAACTATATTTACCTGCATGTACTCGGCGAACCTTTGTTACATCCACATCTGGATGAAATTCTCAGCATTGCCGAAACTGCCGGACTTAATATCAACATTACCACCAACGGCGGATTGTTGGAGAAAAAGAAAGAGATTCTGCTCAAGCACTCCATCCGCCAAATCAATATTTCGCTGCACGATGCCGAAGAAAATATAGCGGCACTCAACTGGGCGGAATATTTAAACTCCGTTCTTGACTTTGCTACTGAAATAGCTCCGAAGACCTACGTCTGCCTCCGTCTGTGGAATACCAGTAATGTGGAGAGTGCTTATTTTAATACGCTTTGTTTGGAGCAGATTGCCGGACAATTTGGGCTTACCACCCAGCTGATAAACGAAAAAACAAGTGGAAACGGAGTGAAGCTAGCCGACCATATCTTTCTGCAACGGGCACCACGCTTTGCATGGCCGGATGAAAGCAACCCCCAGACACAAACGCAGAAAAGCTGTTATGCACTTCGCGACCATATTGCCATATTGGCCGACGGGCAAGTGGTACCCTGCTGCCTGGATGCCGATGCAAACATGAAACTCGGAAACATATTCACACAAGATCTGGCCGAAATACTTGCGACTGACAAAGCAAAAGACATAAAAAAAGGATTCGAACAACGTAAAATTGTCGAACCCCTTTGTGCTACCTGCGGCTTTATTATCGACTAAAGCACTAGTCCATTCAGCAATTGAACATAGATTTCAATAGCTTCCTCAATCTCACTCAATAGGATATATTCGTCGGCAGTATGCGAACGCGACGATTCGCCAGGACCCATTTTCAAACTTGGGAAAAGCATCAGCGCCTGATCGGAAAGTGTGGGCGATCCGAAAACAGAACGATCTAATTCCCGTCCACGTTTTACAACAGCATGAGCCAGCGGTGTAGCTGTTGAACTTAGTCGTGTAGAACGAGGCTGTAAATCACAACTTACATGCTTACGTATTTCGGCCAGAATCTCCTGATTCGAATACATCTCGTTGCTCCGGACATCCACCACAAAAGAACATTTATCGGGTATCACATTATGTTGCGTTCCGGCATTTATTTGGGTAACTGTCATTTTTACAGCGCCGAGCAAATCCGATTTCCGGTCAAACTCAAAAGTACGAAACCAGTCTATGGCAGGCAAAGCTTTATAAATAGCATTGTCACCTTCATTTCGGGCAGCATGTCCTGCCTGTCCCTGAGCAACACAGTCGAGAACCATCAACCCCTTTTCCGCTACTGCCATATTCATGCCGGTAGGTTCACCCACAATGGCAAAATCAATCTCCGGAAGCTCGTGCAGCAAACTTTCCATGCCGTTTTTCCCTGAAATCTCTTCCTCTGCCGAAGCGGCAAAAATCAGATTATAACTTTGTTGCTGTTGTGTCAGATAAAAAAAGGCATGCAACAGGCTCACCACGCTGGCACCCGCATCGTTACTTCCCAGCCCAAACAGTTTTCCACTTTCAATAGTTGGTGCAAACGGATCATGCACCCAACCGGCAACAGGTTTCACGGTATCAATATGCGAATTAAGTAACACAGTGGGTCGTGCTGGATCAAATCCGGGACTCAATAGCCATACGTTATTTTCTTTTCGTACAGCCACATATCCTTTCATCTCTATATATCGTTCGATAAAATCGGCAACAGCTTTTTCGTCCTTACTGAACGAAGAGATGGCTATCAGTTGCCGGAGCAGTGCAACTGCATCGTTCGCTTCTTCCTGAAACTTCATCTTATTTAATCAGCTTATGGGTTTGCAACCATGTTTTTAATAAATCAGGCCAGTTATCGGCAGGAATTCCTTTTTTGCGCATGCCAAATCCATGTCCACCAACATCAAATTTATGAAGTTCGGCAGCTACATGATTATCTTTTAACGCTTTCAACAGATTCTCACTATTGCCAATCGGCACCGCTCCATCATCTTTTGCATGAACAATAAATGTTGGGGGAGTCTTTTTTGTCACCTGCAACTCATTCGAATACAACTTTACTAATTCATCAGAAGGTTCCTTACCCAATAGATTCTCGCGTGAACCGGCATGAGTCAGTTCTTTGTTCATCGTTACCACCGGATAGGCCAGAATCATAAAAGCCGGACGGTCCGTTTTCGTTTTAAAATGAGTTCCCACCGTTGAGGCCAGATGACCACCAGCCGAAAATCCCATAATGCCTATTTTATTCCGGTCGATATTCCATTCTTTAGCACGTTGATGCACTATTGCCAATGCAGCTTGAGCATCAGCCAACGGAATAGCCGGATGTCCGTTAGGCATACGATAATATAATACAAAAGCCGTTACTCCCAGATCATTAAACCATTTGGCAATTTCGTAACCTTCTTTAATCTGCGAAACACCCACATATCCTCCTCCAGGACAAATGACTACCGCTGTACC
>Ga0302209_10001108_pt1 | contig 11933 bp, 9 predicted proteins | sample II_Fen_E3_1_FD_194574 | JGI IMG/M metagenome (GOLD analysis project Ga0302209, IMG submission 194574) | Peat permafrost microbial communities from Stordalen Mire near Abisko, Sweden - II_Fen_E3_1 | ecosystem: Environmental > Terrestrial > Soil > Wetlands > Permafrost | place: Sweden: Abisko...
CTAAATCATCAAATTATGGCGCTGCAGAAACATTTGGCATAACATCAATTTCCGTATTGTTGACATTGACTAGTTTAGTGTTTACTGTTATAAAACTCAAATAAATAATTATGAATAAGTACTTAGACTCTGAAGAAGAATTAGAAAAGCCAATTGATTTTCTTGGTATTTTTTTTAAATATTTTTCTTATTGGAAATGGTTTGCTGCTACTATAACCATAAGTTTAATTATTGCAGTTGTAAAAGTAAAATTCACTTTACCTGATTACGAAGTAAAAACCTCGGTTTTGCTTAAAGATGATCATATCGGGAGTGGACAACCTGAGTTGGATGGATTTAAAGAATTAGGGCTCATGACTCAAAAAAACAGTGTAGATAATGAGTTAGAAGTGTTAAAGACATCAACTTTGGTAGAGCATGTTGTTCGGGAATTAGGTATTTATGCGAGCTATACTCAGATTACGACATTCCCGATTATTAAAAAATTTGGACTCGATTCTAAGAAAATTAAACTTGGAACATATGATGAAAAAGTGCTTTATGGTTCTGAATGTCCTATTCTTGTACATTTACCGGATACTGTGTTGGAAAGCATGAATACTGGATATGAGTTTGAGATTTTAGTTCATCCCTATGGTGAGTATGAATTTTCTGGTTCATATCAAGATAAAAAATATAACGTAAAGGCATCTATATCAGACAATCAGGTGGTCCTGCCATTTGGTAAAATTTATATATCAAGAGGGAAATTCAGGCCGGCAAAAGATATGTTAATCGATGTGAACATACAAAGCCCGATAAGAAGAGCAGCTGGAATATCAGGAGGGTTAAAAATGGAGTTAACTTCTAAAATGACTTCTGTTGTAGATATAACATTTACAACTCCTAATGTGCAACTCGGAAAAGATTTCCTAAAAAAGTTGATTGAAGTATATAATAGAGAGGATATGGATGATCAGGCAACCATGGCTAATAAGACTGCGATGTTTATTGATGATCGTCTTATGACACTTACTAAGGAACTTGGTGATGTGGAATCGAAGGCAGAAAATTACAAGCAGGTGCAGGGGATTACCGATATTCAATCACAAGCTAATATGATTGTTCAACAATCAGGAAGTGTTGATCAAAAACGACTCGATGTGGAAACTCAATTGGCTATTGTATCCGATATTGATGAGTATATGCACAAAAAGGATAATAGATATCAACTTCTGCCAACAAGTACTGGTATTCAAAGTGCAAGTCTGAGCGAATTAATAAACAATTACAATAAGTTATTATTGGAGCGCAATCGACTTTCAAGAATTGCTTCAAGTAGTAACCAGGCTATGATTGACCTGACAAATCAAATTAGCTCTATGTTTACTACAGTTCAGTCCAGTATTCGAAATGAAAAGAATAATCTGCAAATTATGCAAAAAGATCTTTTGTCTAAAAACAGAGAAAATGCAGAGCATATCAGAGCAATACCTCGTCAGGAACGCGAATACACTGAAATTAAACGTCAACAGGGTGTCAAAGAAGGATTGTTTTTGTACTTGCTTCAGAAGAAAGAAGAGAAATACTTAAATATGTCAGTGGTACAACCTATCGCAAAAATGATTGATAGTGCTAACAGTAGCGGTAGACCAGTTTCGCCTAAGAAAGGGATGATTTTAATAATTGCTTTTGTCATTGGTTTAATTATTCCTATTGCAGGGATTAAAATACGTGATTTGCTACGTTTTCAGATTGAAAATAAAGAAGAGCTGGAGGCTTTATCAATTATACCTGTGTTAGGTGAAATTCCAAAAAGCGAAAGTAAAGAAAATGTTATTATTAAGGAAAATAGTACGGATAGTTTCACTGAATTAGTTCGACTCTTACGCACCAACTTGTTATTTGTACTGGATAGTGCAGACAAAAAGGTAATCAATGTTGTGTCGAGTGTTAGTGGGGAGGGTAAAACATTTGTAACCCTTAACCTTGCCATGAGTTTGGCATTGCTTGACAAGAAAGTGTTGGTTATGGGATTAGATGTTCGAAAACCAAAATTGGCAGAATACCTTTCGATGAATAATGAATCCGGTATTACCTTATTTCTCACCGGACATCTTACAAAAGATCAACTAATTCGACCTTCAGGTATTCACCCAAATCTTTTCGTAATTACTGCAGGACCTGTACCTCCGAATCCCAATGAATTATTAGCAAAACCGGACTTAGATAAACTGATAATTGAACTACGAAATCAATACGACTATATAATTATTGATAGTGCACCTATCGGAGTTGTTTCAGATGGTTTTACACTGAATCGTTTTGCAGATGTTAGTCTTTACATTGTTCGGGCTGATTTTACACATAAGAAAAATATTGAAGATGCTACCAATTTATTTATACACAAGAAGCTGAAGAATATGTATTTTGTGTTAAATGGTGTTGATAGCAGCAGAGCTAGTTATCGCTATGGTTTAGTTAGAAATTACGAATATGGCTATGGAAATGAAACAAGTAAAAATAAAAAGAAATAATTACGTAATTTAATATATTTGAAATGGATACAGCTAATCGAGTTGCAAAAAATACAGGATTGCTTTACGCTAGAATGGCTATAACTGTTTTTATTTCGCTGTATACCACCCGTTTAGTTCTAGCTGCTTTAGGCGTTGTAGATTTCGGTATATTTAATGTAGTTTCAGGTGCAATAGTAATGCTCACTTTTTTAAATTCTGCAATGGCCTCTGCTACACAGAGATTTATGTCGTTTTCTCAAGGTGCGGGTGATCATGAAAAAGTAAAAACAATTTTTAATGTAAGCGTACTATTGCATATCTGTATTGCAATTATTTTATTTTTGTTGCTCGAGGTAGTTGGATATTTATTGTTTAAAAGTATTTTAGTGATTCCTGTAGTACGTATAAAAGTTGCAAAATTGATTTATCAATTTATGATTGTAAGTACAATTTTCACAGTTATTTCGGTACCTTATGAAGCAGTATTAAATGCAAGAGAAAACATGCTGGCTTTTTCGCTGTTTTCAATAGTTGAAGCTATATTAAGACTAGCAATAGCTTTCTTTGTTACTTGTGTACATTTTGATAAATTGTTTATGTTTGGGTTGTTGATGGCAACTATATCATTTTTACTACTTTTAATTAAAGGAATTTATTGTAGTAAAGCTTATTATGAATGTCAGATTGATATTAAAAACTATTTTAGTAAACCAGTATTTAATGAAATGACAAAATTTGCAGGTTGGACATTTTTAGGATCATCAAGTAGTATTCTTGCTAATTATGGACAAGGAATCGTTATAAACATGTTTTTTGGAACAATTGTCAATGCAGCTCAGGGAATAGCTAATCAGGTGAGTGGTCAACTCGGTGCATTTGCAATGAATATGTTAAAGGCGATTAATCCTGTTATTGACAAAAGTGAAGGAGCCGGAAACAGACAAAAAATGCTTTCAGTCTCAATGACTGGATCTAAAATGTCTTTTTATTTATCAATACTCTTTATCATTCCTGTGTACATTGAAATGCCATATATTCTAAGCCTTTGGCTAAAGGAAGTGCCTGATTATGCTATTATTTTTTGTCGACTTTTACTTATCAGGAATGTTATAGAACAATTATATATAACTATGGGAAATTCAATTGCAGCTGTAGGTAAAATACATTCTTATCAGATAGCAAACTCTATTCTAAATTTGTTCCCATTGGTAATAGCATACATCCTTTTTAAATTTAATTTTCCACCCTATGCATTATATATAGTTTTCATAGGATATGCAATTTTTGGTGGAATATTGACTTTATACTTTACAAAAAAAATCTGTGATTTATCCATCAATTTGTATTTAAGAAAAGTTATTATACCCAGTTTTATAACTATTGTCTTGATTGTTGGATTTTCTTTAATACCTTTTTTGTTGTTACATGAAGGATTTGTTAAGTTAATATTGGTGGGAGTTACCAGTACAATTTCATTTTTCATTTTTGTATGGTTTTTTGGTTTTACAATGGAAGAAAAATTCATGACTCGCCAAATCATGAAGACTCCAATTGAAAAGATTAGAAGTTTAATGAAATTAGAAACTCATTTCAATAGATGAACACATGGCATTTTAACAATAATCATTAAAAAAATTATTAATCTAATACAAATTTTTTAATAATTTTCAAACGCATCTCAATTGAATTCTATTATGAATAATTGCCCAATATTTATAAGTTCTGCTGATTCTTACTCTGATTTATGGCCAATCTTTTTTGATATGTTTAAGAAGTATTGGCCTGATTATTCTGGCTTGATATACTTGAATACGGAAGAAAAGAGCTTCTCGACTGAAGGTTTGGATATTATTTGTACTCACGTAGGTAAGTCCGAATCATTTGGAATAACTTTTCGAAAAGGACTTGATAAAATCCAGTCTGAAAATGTATTTTTAGTTATGATTGATTATATTCTTATGGGGAGAGTTAATAATGTGAAAGTAGTGGAGTATTATGATTTTTTCAAAAAGAACAATTTAGACTCACTTTGTTTAATTCATCAACAATATCCTAATCAATTTAAGTCGAACAACAAAGAATTAAGTTTTGTAAATGCCCCAGCAAAGCATATTATGTTTTCATATCAAATGGCATTCTGGAGAAAATCTATGCTTTATCAAATGGCATTACCTCATGAAGATCCTTGGACCTCGGAATGGTATGGAACATTACGGGCAGAGAAAATGCATATTAAACTAGCTTGTATCTCAGATGAAAAATATAATCCGATACCTTATCACGGTGCTGGTTGTTTACATAAAGGGAAATGGTTAAATGAGGCAATTGAACATCTGAATAGATTAAACTACAACGTAGATTTTGATAAAAGAGGTTATTATTTAGAACCCCCAAATACAATTAGTAATAGGATTAAGATTAAGTGGAAGATTATTAAATCCGGATTAATGGGAAGTTATTATGATTTATTTACAAGAAAAAAATTGTATGACAACTAAACTGTTTATATATAAAGCTAAAAGAAAAATATGGTACTATCTGGTTTCAAATACTCGAGAGAAAAAAGTATATCCATATATCTACCGCTCTTATTGGTATTATTTGTTCCATAAAAAGAATACAAAGACTAATGATTCTTACTATTATGGTGCACGACCTCACCCGGGTGCAGGCATTGGGCATCAAATAGCTAACTGGATAGCCGGTTATTGGTTTGCAAAACAATTCGGATTGAAATTTGCACATATTCCTTTTGCTCAAAGTTCCTGGGAACAGTTTTTAGGGTTTGGCGATAAGGAGAAAACGGCTGAAGAGCTAATTAAGAAGCAAGGTTATAAAAAAGTTTTACTCCCATTGTTTAATGAATTTAATAATACAGAAGTAACGCTTATAAAAAATATTATTGCATCTTACAACTCAAAAAGAGTGGTTTTTCTGGCTGAACAAGATCAATTTTATCGCGATCAGTTTGGAGTAATGAATGAAATTATAGATAAGTTTTACAAAACTAAGGCAAGGGAAAATGATAAATTGATTTATTCAAAAGATAATTTCAATATAGCAATACATGTAAGAAGAGGTGATATTGTTCAGGGTCAGGAAAGTAATAATCAGAATATATTAATGAGATGGCAAACAAATGAGTATTTTGAGACAGTTCTTTCAAAAGTAATTGAAAAGATTAAACCCATAAAACCAATAGCAATTTATTTATTCTCTCAAGGCGATAGGACGGATTTCTCTGTTTTTGAACAGTTTGAAAATATTCATTTTTGTTTGGATATGGATGCTCAGAATTCTTTTTTACACATGGTTTATGCCGATTTATTGATTACAAGTAAGAGTTCGTTCTCATACAAACCAGCCTTGCTTAATAAAGGAATAAAGGTTTGTCCCCGGAATTTTTGGCATGGTTATCCAGAAACCAAAGATTGGATTCTTGTAGATGATGATGGCAATTTTGATACATCAAAATCTGAATTCTCAGGTTAAGAGGAGTCTATTTTAGTATGTCGTTGATATGAAGATATCACTGAATTGATGTTTTTAGAGAGGTTTTATGTTTTTAGAAAATTTCGAAAAATTGTCATTAAAGGTAGTTAAATATTAATCAGTCAAATATTATAACATAATTATATATGAATAAAATAGGTATATTTTTACTCAAAGCTTTACGTAAGATCAATACCAAAGTTATTAGAAGTAAACCTTACGAATGTGAATGTGAGCAAGATCCTGATAAAGCTTCTCAGTTGATTATAGATGCCCTTGAAGGTGATAAACCTTGTATGATTGCAAGATTTGGCAGTACCGAACTAGCATGTTTAATGAATTATATAGGGGTTAAGAATGAGAAGAAGCAATTTTTAGGATTTGTTTTAGGAAAAACAAATCCATGGTGGTGGGATAATAACAAAATAATTCAAATGCAACGTTGGAGCGGTTTTTTCCCACCTACTGTTGATAAAATTGAACAGTTTTGCGAATTGATGATTGCTGATACAGCTCAAGTTGATATATTAGGTTCATGGCTTCCGGATGAACTTTATTTTAAGGAACAGATGAAAAACACAAAAAAAGTTAAACTTGATTTTTTAAATCCATTTTTTTCTAATGTCCCATGGACGATAGCCTTACAAGGTAAGAAAGTCTTAGTTGTTCATCCGTTTTCAAAAACAATAGAAAGTCAATACAAAAAGAGGAAATTGCTTTTTGAAAATAATCTACTTCCAGATTTTGAACTAAAGACAATTAAAGCAGTCCAAAGTATTGCTGGAGAAAAGACTAAATTTGCCGATTGGTTTGAAGCTTTGGAATATATGAAAGATGAAATTGACAAAATAGATTATGATATTTGTTTAATAGCATGTGGCGCTTATGGATTTCCCTTAGCAGCCCATGTAAAGCGGATGGGGAAGAAAAGTTTTCATATTGGAGGTGGTTTACAATTATTATTTGGAATAAGTGGAAAACGTTGGGAAAAGGAGAATTTCAATAATTCATACAATTATAATTTAATGAATGAATATTGGGTGAAGCCAGACAAAGATGAAACTCCGCAGAATGCAGATATTGTTGAGGGTGGGTGCTATTGGTAAATGTAAGAAAATGGGCAAAAAGAAGATACTATTTTTTATTCATCGATATCCAGCTTATGGAGGTATTGAAACTGTAACAACTGTACTTGCTAATTATCTCTTTGAGAATGGATATGAGGTAGGCATAATTTCTCAAATTCAAGAAGATGAGAATCTTTTGGAAAAACTGAATGGTAGGATTCGCTTTTTTCGGTTACCTAATAAGAGAAATATGTATTCGGAAGACAATACAAACTTCTTATATTCAATAATTGCCGAATTTAAGCCAGATGTGTTAATAAATCAAGAAAGCTATTCAGGACTTTTCTATTTGTTGGTAAAGATTAAGTCTAAAATATCTTGTAAGATTATCACTGTGGAGCATAATACACCAGATGCCAGGTATGTATTAACTACCAATTATATTAAAACGGAAAAACTAGAATTTAAAGTAAGAAGTCTACTGAAAAAGATTGCTTTACCTTATTTGTTTTGTCGCTATTTTTATGAAGAAATTAAATATCACCGTTTGTTATATAAATATAGCGACGAATATATTCTATTATCAGAAAAATTTATTCCGATATTCAAAAGAATATCATATTTAAAAGACATCAGTAAAATTAAGACAATTGAAAATCCGATAACAATTAACTTACGGGAAATTGATGTAAGAATAAAAGAAAAAATCGTACTTTATGTAGGTCGACTTGATTATGGTCATAAACGAGTTGACAGGCTCGTAAAAATATGGGAAAGTGTATCGCAAGATGTTTCAGGTTGGAAGCTAATGATTATAGGTGATGGTCCAGATAAAAAACAACTCGAAAGTTATATTTCAGAACATTGTATTCCAAATATATTTTTTGAGGGAATGCAATCTAATGTGGAAAAGTACTATGCACAAGCATCAATATTGTGCTTAACTTCAAGTGTAGAGGGCTGGCCACTTGTATTAGCAGAGGCAATGGCTTTCGGCTGTGTACCAGTTTTATATAATAGTTTTGCTTCTGCATCAGATATTGTAGATGATGGGATGAACGGATTGTTAATCAGTCCTTTTGATGAGAATTTATATAAAAATGCTCTTTTAGAACTAATAAGAAATAAAAGGGTGAGAGAAGAAATGGCAAACAAGGCAATCGAAGATTGTGATCGATTCAGCTTGAGTAATGTTGGGAATAAGTGGCAGAAGATATTAAATTAATATTTCCTCATTGTGCTATTTAAATTGATTTTTTTGCATGTAATCGAGACTATCATAAACCTATTAAATAGGTTTTTACTAAAATATCTTTGATTGAGTTTATAACAGAATTCATAACAGATAATTTTGCAGATATTAGGGTTGAATATCGTGATGAATTTCCAGTAACATTCGGTTAGCGTTACTGATTGTTCTATGAACCCAAGCAATACTTTTCCAATTTCTTGCTTTGGTATTACTTGTGGTCGATGTTCTTTGATATTATTTTTTACTTTGACGTAAGAGGTTTATTCGTCAGAATCAATATATGTTGATTCTTTAGTTCGATTGCTTTCAACCAATGAAGTTATTGTATTTATTTTAAGTCATTTATAACAATCATCTTAATGGACCTAACTTGCTTGGGGCTGCCATTTTTAGTAATTTTCCTTTTAATCGGTTGACTTTGTGCCATTACAAGAACTTTGCTCTTATCTCGTTCAATTTCACCTGATAATGAATACATTTCATTTCTCCCCCATAATCTCTTGTAGTTTATGAAGTAAAGTCCAAATGGGTTCAAAACGTTTGTGTCCCAATTGACGCTGAAGTTTAGCCGCTGAAAAGCTCTTCTTTGTGCTAGTTAACAGGTGAATGGCTAAAAACCAATAACGAAATGGCAATTGAGAGCCATGTATCGCTGTGTTTGCACGTAAAATTTAATGTTTGTCACATATCCTTTCATTTATAGCATTTCTTTATCTTGTTTCCAATAATGTTGTGTGCTTTGACAATGTGGACAAACAACACCTTGATGATCTTGATACTATTTAAACTTGACTTTGCACCTTGCTTCGTCAGGATATAGTACTGTAAAATTTAGTTAATTATATTTTTTCTGATTAATTTTTTCAAAAATAATCGGTTCTGGTAAAATGTCGGATAATCATTTTAAATTAAGATATGAAAGTTCTTTGGATTACAAATACGCTTTTTCCTGATATCTGTGATGAGCTCGGAATTGATGTGCCTGTTGTTGGAGGGTGGATGTATTCCAGTGCAAAAGCACTTCTGAGAGAGAATGAAAATATACAATTAGGAGTAGCAACCTTATATGACGGTAAGATACTTAAATCCGTGTTTTTGAATGAAATTCATTATTTCCTGGTGCCCAATATCGGGAGAAACAAAGCATATGAAGCTGGTTTAGAACTTCACTGGAAATCTATACAAAGCCAATTTAAGCCGGATATTGTACACATTCATGGATCAGAATATCCACGGGGGTTGGCTTATATCAGGGCTTGTGGAAATAAAAATGTTGTTTTGTCAATTCAGGGACTTGTAAGTGTCTGTGAAAGGTATTATTTCGGAGGAATTACGAGATTAAAGTTGCTAATAAATACAACAATCAGAGATGTGGTTAGACGTGATACAATTTTTAAACAGCATCATAGTATGTATAATCGAGGATGCTTGGAGAAGCAGATTATTCAATCAGTTGATCATATTATAGGTAGAACCTCCTGGGATAAAGCACATACTTGGGCACTAAATCCTGCTGTACAGTATCATTTTTGTAACGAAACACTTCGAAATGAGTTCTATCAACAAAAATGGGAACTTGAAAAATGTGAAAAACATAGTATTTTCCTTAGTCAGGCAAATTATCCAATAAAGGGGTTACAAAAGATGATTGAAGCTCTACCTCTTATTGTTCGTCATTTCCCTGATGCTAAAGTTTACGTGGCGGGGAATGATTTTATTACAAATAAGGGTTTACGATTGAATGGATTTGGGAAATTTATTCGCTCATTGATTATAAAAAACAAAGTAACTGAAAATGTAATTTTTACAGGTCCGTTATCTGAAAAAGATATGTGTAACCGATATGTAAAATCGCATGTATTTGTATGCCCATCATCCATTGAGAATAGTTCCAATTCGATAGGAGAGGCTCAGTTACTTGGTGTCCCATGTGTTGCTTCGTATGTTGGAGGAATATCAGACCTGATAATCCATCATAAAACAGGGATATTGTATCGCTTTGAGGAAATAGAGATGCTCGCCGATGCAGTATGTAAGATTTTCTCAGATGATACATTTGCTAACGAATTATCTATAAGTGAAAAGGAAGCAGCATTGGTTCGGCATGATAGTAGGCGCAATGCTCACCAACTTAATTCGATTTATAAGGAAATAATAGAATTGTAAGTGGAAATGTATTTTAAGAACACAATCTTGTAAAAATTAAATTACATCAAAAAAAATGATACTGCTCATTTCTAAGCTTAGTTTGTAAAAAAATTGTATCCATATGACAAGAAAACAGTTGCATATAAAATTGATGTCAATAAGTATTTTACTGGTAAGCATATATTCTGTAATTCAGTTCCCTGCTCCACGATTAAATATAATAACGCATTTTCAGAACACCACAATGTGGTGGCTAATAATAGCATTGATATTCTATGTTTTTTTGTCATACAACTATTCCTATATTAAAAGGAAAGACAAAGATTTTTCTGTAGTTCAGCTGTATTTGATATGGAATGTTCTTTCCATCTTTCGGGGCTTTTTTGTTGCTGATACCTATTGGGACTGGAAAGGACTAATAGGAAATGGAATTGGACTCTTATTACCAATTGTTGCTGTTACAGCCAATGATAAAATGGTTTTGCAAACTTTATTTTCGTTTTACGTAAAATATGCACTACCACTCTTTTTGTTAATGGCTCTTATTATATCCTATGATGCTTATGGTTTTTATCTGGTGCCAATTAGTTTTTTTATGTTATTCTTTCCTGTATTAACTAATCCGTGGAGATGGGTTGTTGGAGTATTGACCTTTTTAGTCATGACTATTGATTTAGGTGCACGCAGTAATGTAATAAAATTTGGGATTCCTGTTTTTGTCATGCTAATATATTATATGCGACATTATATTACTGTGAAGTATTATGAAATTGTTAGACTAATTCTTATTGTTATTCCTGTAGTTTTTTTTTCGTTAGCAGTGAGTGGATTGTTTAACGTGTTTGAAATGGATAATTATGTAAAAGGTGATTACCAGGCAGTAGAAAGAGATGAAAATGGAAATATCGTAGAGGATAATCTTAAGAATGATACGAGATCATTTCTATATACTGAAGTACTTTATAGCGCCAAGGTTTTTAACAGTTGGCTGATTGGAAGATCACCTGCCAGAGGAAACTTAAGTGTGGCCTTTGGTGATGGTGATGAAAATGGTAGAGGGGAAAGATTAGGAAATGAAGTTGCTATTTTAAACGTATTTACCTGGACTGGCATCATTGGTGTTGTTTTATATCTAATTGTATTTTATAGAGCTTCTTATATTGCAATACATCATTCCAACAACATTTATAGTAAAATGCTTGGGTTATCTGTAGCTTTTAGGTGGGCTTATGCCTGGGTAGAAGATATTAACTATTTCTCATTGACATATCTGTTTCTCTGGCTTACTATCGGGTTGTGTTTTTCTAAATCATTTAGATCTATGTCTGATAATGAAGTAAAACATTGGGCACGAGGAATTTTTAATATCTATAATAATAAGCTATCTAGAAAGAAAATACAGGAAATTAGAATGAAAAATGTAGAAAAAGAGTTATCTGGTAATACTTAAAGGTAATATATCCGGTAACTCTAAAT
>Ga0302209_10001112_pt1 | contig 11908 bp, 5 predicted proteins | sample II_Fen_E3_1_FD_194574 | JGI IMG/M metagenome (GOLD analysis project Ga0302209, IMG submission 194574) | Peat permafrost microbial communities from Stordalen Mire near Abisko, Sweden - II_Fen_E3_1 | ecosystem: Environmental > Terrestrial > Soil > Wetlands > Permafrost | place: Sweden: Abisko...
AAATAGGTCGTTTTAAGATTAATCGGATTAACTTTGACATCAACAGCAATAAGTGGATCTTTTACTTTTACTATTTCAAAGAATGGATTCGAATTTTCACCTGATCCTACTTTCAGTGTTTTACCATTTGCAAATTTTACTTCATTTGGAACACGAATACGACAATTCCCACCTAAGTTCGATTTTATAGTGATTTTTTGCAACGTATTATTTTCCCATGCAATACTAACTTCAAAACCACCATAAGCTTTTAAACCTGTAATACTGCCGTTTTTCCATTCATCTGGCAATGCAGGTAAAATATCAATTGCTCCATCATGACTTTGAAGTAACATTTCAGTTATCCCTGAAGTACATCCGAAGTTACCATCAATCTGGAAAGGTGGATGCGCATCGAAGAAATTAGGATAAGTTCCGCCACCACCACCAAAGCCACCTTTCGCCGGATCAACCAGAGTAAGTTGGTCTGAAATAAGTTTGCGAGCATGGTTACCATCTAAAAGACGAGCCCATAAGTTAACTTTCCAGCCCATTGACCAACCAGTTGAAACATCACCCCGGTAATTAAGCGAAGTACGTGCTGCTTCAAATAATTGTGGAGTAGTGTAAGGAGTAATTTGATTACTAGGGAACAAACCATACAAATGTGATACATGTCTGTTATGATCATCCGGATTATCCCAATCTTCAATCCATTCCTGCAATTGTCCCAAACGACCTATTTGCATTGGAGGAAGGCGATCAAGGATTTTTTGTAAATCTGCTAGTTGGTCAGCGTCTTTCTTAAGCAGTTTTGCAGTTTTGATTGTTTTTGTAAACAAATCGAAAAGCAATTGATTATCGATGGTGCAACCTGCAACTAAAGCGCTACGATGCCCGGCAGGAGTGTTTTCGGGTGATACAGAAGGACTCACAACCAGCCATTTGTGAGTGGGTTCCTCTATGAGAAAATCTTTATAAAATTCACATGCTGATTTCAATGCGGGGTAAACGGATTCCAGATATTTCAGATCTCCACTATATAAATACTTTTCCCACAAATGTTGTGATAACCATGCACCTCCCATTGGCCATTGTCCTGCATCTGCAAAATCAACTACACCCGTGATGCGCCAGATATCCGTATTATGATGGGCTACCCAACCGGCGCATCCATACATTACTTTGGCAGTTTCTTTTCCTGATTCTGAAAGTTCTTTGACCATTTGAATCAAAGGCTCGTGCATTTCAGAAAGATTGCACTTTTCTGCAGGCCAATAATTCATTTCAGTATTTATATTGATCGTGTATTTACTATCCCAAACAGGATTATTGCTTCCATTCCAGATACCCTGCAAGTTCGCAACTTGCCCACCGGGTTGAGAAGAGCTGATTAGCAAATAACGACCAAATTGATAATACATTGTAACCAACTCCGGATCATAACTTTTCGAAAAATTCCTAATGCGCTCATCTGTTGAAGCTTGTGCGGCTGGAGAAGTTCCTAAATCAAAATCCACACGGTTGAAATATCTTTGAAATGCTGCAATATGATCTTTCAATATTTTAGCATAGGGTTTCTTTTCTGCAGCAGAAAGATAGTTGATGCACTTATTAACCTCATTAGCCGTCAGAGTTTTATAATCTACAAAGTTGGTTGCAATTGAAATCAGAATCACCACCTCATTTGCTTTATTTACACTGATTCCATTTGATTCAACAGACTTCGTACCACCTGAGTTGATAATTTTTACACGTGCATCAAATTTCACCTGGCCGGTCACTCCTTCATGAGTACTTGAAATACCAGTCATTTCAAGAGTCTGAGCATCTAAAGCCGTTGACGTTTTTTGTAATTGTCCGTCAAAACTTGCTGTGAATGAAAGCTGTCCCGGTTTACTGGCAGTTAATCTGATCACAATTACCTGATCGGGCTGTGAAGCTAAAACTTCCCTTTTAAAAGTCACTTCACCAACTTTGTATGTTGTTGTAGTAATTGCCTTTCCCAAATCAAGTTCACGGTAATAATCAGTATACCTGTCGCTATTCTTGAAAGCCAGATTAAGATCACCTATTACCTGGAACTTAGACCCATGCAATTGCCTTGCTGTCAAGAATTTATTTGATAAAGTATTTGCCCGTGCATAATTACCACCAAAAATATAGGATCGAATTGAATCTAAACCTTCTAATCCAGCTGGATTGTCATTTCGGGAAGGTCCACCAGACCAAAATGAGCTTTCATTGAGCTGAAGTTGTTCTTTGGCAGGATTACCAAAAACCATCGCAGCAATTCGTCCATTTCCCAATGGAAGTGCTTCATTCCAATTACTTGCAGGTTTATCATACCACATTTTTAGCCTGCCACCTTTTTGCGCATTGGACTGAACTATAGACACAAAGGTAATAGTTAAAATCAACACAGCAAATTTGAATTTTCTCATACTATTTTTTCGTTTAAAATCTAATAAATCCTGTACGAAAGATCAACTCCAATTAGGGCTTAATTTTGAACATGTACTTTTAATAATTGAAATAGAAGTCTATTTAGTTTGTATTTGAAGTACTGTGATCGAATAAGCAGGAAAACTCTGTTCGCTGTGCTTGCCCAATCCTTTTATTTTTGTTGTAACAGGTACAATTTTCTCAGGTTCTGTTATTGTATTTGTGTCGTCTGTACTGGCTGCTTTTAACGTAATTGCAGTACCTTTTGAATCAATTCCGGCAACTCCTTGTATATCCAGTTTTACTTTTTGAGTAGTTGCGGTGCTGTTAACCACCTTTAAATAAATAATTCCGGCTTTAGTGTTTTTAGTCACAGAGAAAAACATAGCAGGAATGACTTTAGGCTGCACACCAGCAACTGAATCACGAGCATTTGGCTTTTTAAGTTGTGTCGGAAGATTACTTGTTTCAAACTTCACAACCTGATCGCCCAGATTATTACTAAACATTTTTTGAACCTGATAAGCCGGAGAGCCAAAACTTGTAAGTGCGTTGTATCCTATCAAATCCGATTTCCACTGCATTCCACCCGGATTGACATTTACAAAAAGGGGTGCATAGCAGTGCATCAACACCAAATCCGAATTGCGTTCCAATCCGGTTAAGAATGCTGCATCGCCAAGAGCTGAATTAAAGTTTGTTGTAGGGAATCCTTCACGTGTAGCCCATTCACCAACAAATATTTTTGGTCCTGTTCTATCATAATTATCATAGAGCGACGCCATTTCCTGCATTTCAATTGAATTGCGGTAGAAATGCTCATCAACTAAATCAGGGTTTTTGGGAATTGGGAAACGACCTGAAAGCCAATCGTTCTTTCCACCAACTGTTGAAATAATTTTTAGCTGTGGATATTTAGCGCGAATGGCTGCTGCAAACTGATTAAATCGTTTTTCATAACTACCTGAACGATCAAAACCATCTTCGTTACCTATTTCCACATACGAAAGTGGAAAAGGTGTCGGATGTCCGTCTTTTGAGCGAATAGCTCCCCATTTAGTTGATTGATCGCCAATAATATATTCTATTTCTTCAAGCGCCTCGTCAACAAATGGTTGTAAAAGTTTAGGATCATCTAAATAATCGCCTTTAAGTGTATATCCGGCAAATACTGCCAGAAGTGGTTCCATTTTTAAATCTTCACACCACATAAGGAATTCTGATAAACCCATACCATCTGTTGAACGGTAACCCCAGGGACATTGGTGTCCGGGGCGTTGGGTTAATTTTCCGATTGTTTTTTTCCAGTCAAAACGACTTGAAAAATAATCACCTTCCAGATAGTTGCCACCTGGAAATCTCAAGAAAGAAGGCTTCATGTCAGCCAATAGCTTCATGATATCAGTACGGTTTCCATTAGGCGTATTGTTGTAGGTTGGTGGAAATAATGAAACCAGACTAAACCAATACTCACCTGTATCGGTTGTTGAAATTACGAAACGTGTATTTGCCGTTGATGTTACATTATCTGTGGTGGTAAGTGTAACCTGGTATTGTTGCCAGCTGCTTCCTATTGCCGTTGTTTGGGCTTCGGCATATATAGTTTTTCCATCGGTACTTTCTATGCTTACCTTAAGCGGAGAAGATTTGCTTGCTTTGGCGTAGAAAGAAGCTATATAGGTAGTTTTTGGGTGGACAGGAATTCCCCAATAACCATCGTTTGCAATGCCAATTCTTGAACCTGCCTGTTGTACTTCTAATTTTAATGAAACTGAAAGAATATCATTCACCGGATTTTGCCTTTCTAAGGAGATTATACCTTTTGCATCACCTTCTTGAACTAATGCCCAATGTTCAGGCGTTTTTACATTATCTTTAAATGAACGGTTACGTATTAATTCGGCATACAGTCCTCCATCATACGAGTAATTTATTTCTTCGGTCATCAGACCATAAAGCTTTGGAGGTACATTAAAACCTTGTTGATCGAGTTTGAGTGTAACAGTTGGTAATTGGGCCTTAACATCTGTATTGAACAAAAGTAATCCCGAAAAAGCAAGAACAAAAAGCTTGTGTAATTTCATTTTGAACATTTTATTTCCCAGTTAATATGTATTCCGATTTTTATTTGTTTTATAAACTTATTGCAAAAGATTCATTCGGTATCATCAATACTTCAAGGTGGTAAGTTGATGTAACGAAAAACCCAATTTTATTATTTAAACAATGTTTGAGCAAAATTGAATAAATTATTTCTCCAGACCGGCCAACTATGTCCTCCCGGATATTCACTGTATGTATATTTAATTTTCAGGTCATCAAGCTTTGTACGCATGATCTGACAATTTTGCCATGCAATGTCTTCTTTCCCGCCCTGAGAAATCCAAAACACTTTTAAATTGCTATTTATCTTTTCAGTATTGTTCTTCCAATATTCGTACTGTGGGTCAGTAAGTTCTTTCTGGTTAGCAAACCATCCTGAGCTGAATACTCCGAGATACGAAAACATATCTGTATTCCTGACTCCGGCATACAGAGTTTGGATGCCACCCATCGACAACCCTGCAAGGGCACGATATTGTGCTTCGGTTTTAACCCGGTAATTTTTCTCAATAAATGGAATGATGGCTTGCTTCAGCTCTTTTTCAAATACTTTTAGCGATTCCTCACCAAAAGCATTCAATGGAAGGTTTCCGTCAACCATAACAGCTATCATAGGGACAGCCTTTTTTGCTGCAATCAGGTTGTCGAGGATCAAATCGGTTTTCCCTTGGGTAGCCCAGCCTCTTTGGTCTTCGCCACCTCCGTGCATAATGTATAATACAGGATATTTCATGCCGGAGTTTTCATCATATCCCGGAGGAGTGTACATGTAAAAGTTACGCCAGGAGTTTGTTACTCCGGAATAGTAACGTTTGATACGGATATCCCCGTGAGGTACATTTTTCTCTTCGTAATAGCCGTCACCTTTAAAAGGCACTTCAAAACCGCTTGCCATGCGTCCCATTCCATAGAAGGATTCACTGGCAGGATCGGCAACCGTGACGCCATCAATTATTAAAGAATAATAATGAATACCTTCGCTTAATGAATCGGTGGTCACTTCCCATAAGCCATCACCATTTTTGACCATATCGTATTTCTTTCCAAAATCGAGTTGTACCTTTTGTGCTTCAAGGGCTTTAATCCGAAAGATTGCCCGACCATTGGGTAAAATCTGTGGATATTTTGCTGATCTTACATTTGTTTCTGCAGGTCTGCCGACATTACTTATTTTATCGAAAGATGTTACATCAAACGGTTTGAAGAGAAGTTGGGAGTACATATACAGACTGTTTTTCCAAACCTTAAAATCATGATAGCCGTGATCGACATAATATATATGAGGAACTCCATTCGTTTTCATATATTCATGAGTCCTTTTACTGAAGCTCAACAATCCATCTTTGTCACCACAAGAAATCCAAAGTAATTTTAATTTGTTTTTTGCTAATTCCGGATTTGGCATCAACTCCTGTGGTGTTTTCGTATTTGGCGCTGAAGAAAATCCACCAACCCAGGCAAATTTATCAAGGTTTCCGAGTCCAAAATTCAATGATTGTCCTCCACCCATTGACAATCCTGCAATGGCACGATGATCACTGTCTTTAATTGCCGGATAACTTTTCTCTATAAATGGAATCAAATCATTCAGCAAGTCCTTTTCGAAAGTGGCAAAAGCTTCTACTTTGTCAGTAGCCATAATGTTACCTGTCGCCCGGTCATCTTTCATAGCCCTTCCATTAGGCAACACCACAATCATGGGTTCGATTTTTTTATCTGCATACAGGTTATCTAAAATAACCTGTGGACTACCTCCATTCAGCCATTCTTTTTCGTCACCACCAATTCCATGTAATAAATATAATACCGGGTATTTTTTATCTTTTTGAAACCCCGGAGGTGTATATACAAGTGTTTTACGTTTTACTCCAACAGTTTTGGAATAATAGACAACTGTATCGATTTTACCGTGGGGAATGCTTTCCCGAATAATGTCGTAGCCCAATGGGGCAGGGGTAACGGTGTTTTGTGAACTGGCATTATAGCCAAATGCAAGGAATGCAATAATTAAGGAGAAGTGAATTTTCATGTTTTGTTCAAATTTAGGGTTATGACGATTTTTTTTTATTAGAAAAATAGCTTTTTTGGGACGCATGGTTTCATGCATTTTTTTTAATTTAAGTTTCAAGGCTAAGGAGCATCAAATATAATATTAAGATTATAGAATGACTTATAAATTTAGATTCACTTTTTAGAAAATTAGGTATTTCTCAAAATAAATGTTGCGTTTTCTCGTCAAATACTGTTTTGTATATTCATTTTATATACCATATTACATCCGGTTGCTTTTACTAAATTGCAAACAGTATATATCTTTTCATGTAATATGCCTGTTCTTTTGCAAGTTTTTAATTCCTGGAAATACCTTATTATAGTTCTATCTATAATGTAGCGGTTAACTTTTGTTCATTTAAAGTGAATGACTTAAATGTAATACCTGCTCAATAGCATAAACCATTTTATAGAGATATCCTGCTAAGTAATTTGAATAATTAATTGTCGTATTTTAAATTCGAAACTGTAGAACGCTGATCTGAGTTACCAACTGATCGGAATATACAGTTTACGTAACTGTATGGTTGCCTGATTTTAACCACGATTGCTTTCTGCTGGATTATAATCTTAATATAACTGACTCGAATATTTTCATTTTAGGTATAAAGAGGAATCGTAGAGACTTTACTGGGAATTTTGAGGGGGTTCCGAGGGATTTACCCCTCCTAACCCCCAGGTAACCCCCAGGTAACCCCCAGGTAACCCCCAGGCAACCCCCAGGCAACCCCCAGGTAACCCCCAGGCAACCCTATATGAAGAGTGAATGGATGATGGACGAGGTTGTCTTTTATGACGATACCGGAACAAACAATGAAAACAAAGTAAAAATCAGACTATGTTGTAATAGCAACCGATTTTTAGCTCATAAAACATATAAATGTGTTTTTGGGGTAATAACCTGATAATTTCCGCTTAAATGCATGAGACTAAACAGATACAAAAACCCATCATAATAAGGGTCAAAATACCCATCTTCATAGGGTTTCAATTTTGCATTCCACAAGGCATCTATAAACATCTTGCTATTGGCTTCTGTACCCATAATCGTTGTTGTTGCTAACGTTGAAACAAGTCCTAAAGAATGACGCAATTTTTTAAATCCACCAGCCTGAAGAATAAATTCAGGACGGCTTCCATCTATATTGAACTGATCCTCAAATGTGTCAATTCCTTTATCTATAAAGAAGCCTTGAATCCTGCGGCAATAATCTTGTTGCCATTGATTGTCTTTCCCAAACCAGGCATAATCCATGGCAATATTCATAGGGACACGCCAGGAGTCGTACCTGAAGGCTGCAGGCATCCACCTTGAAGTATGTGGTTTCCCATCAAATTCAGTATAATCAGTATTGAGCGCCGTTACAGGATGACATGCCTTATGGAGAAAGGTTCTGGCAGAATCGGCACAATCGCGGTAAAATTGCTCTCTTCCGTCTTTAGCATATTCAGCCCATATTTCATAAAAGGCAGGTAAATTATAGGAGGGATCGGTCCATGTATATCCTCCATTATCCGGAGTAAATGTAATCAGTTTATGTTCTACATTTATCAGGTTGCAAACCCCTTCTGTACCGTCTTTACTCCACATGGCATCAAGTATTTTCCGTGCTTCAGCGTAGTAATTAATACCTGAATCATTACCCCAACGATTGGAAGCAAACAAAAGATCGGTAATAAAATAAAGTTCGCCATCAGAAGCAGACCCTTCGGAATTATGCTTCAGGGAGACAGGCTCTATGCTCCATGCGAAATAGGCATCACGCGAACCACCATGATGTTGTAAATACTTCCTGGTCCATCTCCATATACGATCAAAAACATCTTTTTTATTAAGCTGTACAGCAACCATCAACCCGTATGATAGACCTTCAGTACGCGCATCCTTATTCTTAATATCCGAAACATAAGCCATTGAATCACCCACCTCAAAATAAACTTTATCCGGCCCTTCAAAAAGATCATAATAGGCTTTTGCGACTTTTTTATCAATATCACTCTTCTTGTAACCATATTCGAGAAATACATTTCTGTATTTTCCTGATTTAACAGCACCAATATTTTTTTGCTTTTTCTGAGAAACCTGATTTGTTGCCGGAAGTTGAATAATAGAAAGGTAAATGCAACCAATCAGAAAAATATACTTAACATATTTGATTAACTCAATTAAATGTATGTAGGATTTATTCATTTTAAGATTTTTGGTTAAGTGAGCAGTATGATTTACAACTAAAGGAGCTAAATATATTTATCATGGGTATGGATTAAGTTGCTTAAATAAACCATCATCTTTAAATCATCAAGCATTTCATTATTAGACGGATAATACGATAAAAGGTTTAACAGGAACCTGAATGTTTTATTGAAATATTGAAGAAAATCCATGTCATAAATTGCGTCAGGTGAGTAAGAAGTGCAATTAGCTTTAAATTTGCAGACCAAATGCCCCGAATTACATATAACTATCTATAAATATGCTATTGAATAAAAGTTGTACTTATGAAAACTATAAATCGATTTTAAAAAAGGATGAATTGACTCGAGATGGTACAAATTGTCATAATATAATTATCTTCTAATAATTTTTAAAGTAAATGAGTAAAGTGATTACAGTAGCGAGACGATCCATATTGGATCGTCTCGCCTGTAGTCAGATTAAAGCCTGAAAGTATAAATAAATCTGACCAGATATCTTCAAATAAAGATATCTGGTCTAATGATTTACTGAGCTAGAACTGTAAATTGCTCCATAGTCACACCACGATTTCTCATTAAAAGTGTATCTTTTGTTTGAGTAGTTATGCCTTTAGAAATGTGATTAATCGTATAATCCAGATAAAGTACATCTCTGTCTATATTACCAAAGCTATTCTTTTCACCTTTCTTTACAAATTTGCCAGTACCTGTAGCAGTAAATGTCGTAGGATCTGAAGAAGCAACTGTACAATTTCCACTAGCATCGATAGTAATGTTAAGTGAGCAGGTGTAATTCTGGTTACCAGCATCTATTAATACAACAGGAAACTTTAAAACACTCATAGAACCAGTTGTCAGATAACTAAGCCACTTAGCAACAGGAGTAGTACCGGGTGCAGCATCATACGTTGTAATATCATTCGGATGTCTGATAATTGTTTTATTAATTGCACCGGTTTGAATATCTATACCTCTTCGAAGATAAAATCCGGTCCAGGGGTTGATATATTTCACAGCATATAAAACAAAATCTTTTGAAAGTACATCCCACTTTCTGGCAAATAACATCCTTGGATGTGAATTCGCTTGAATCGGCTTACCGTGTAAAATAGAATCTATATTTGTCGCAGTAGTCATTTGTAAAGGAATTACATAATGATTCGTTGATGATAATGGATCTGCAAAGAATTTATCTGTCAGTTGAACTTCTACACCACCCGAAATCTGACCTTTTTTAATGATTATCTGATTAGATGCCAATGTATAATAATCATGAGGCATAGCAGTTATAGGACTTACTGGATCAGTTGGCTTTCCAAGTGAGGTCAAAGAAGCCGGAATAAGGTTATAACCTGTACAAATGGAATCAGCAACATTAAAATTTATGGTTACATCTTTTTTATTATCATAAATTCCGCCCAATACCGCATATATAGCACATTTGTGCTGAATATCGAGGCTGTTGTCATAGATATCTTCTCCCAACGTAATGGTTCTTACCGGATATTGATACGCAAAATACGCAGCAGAAAAATTATAATCCGGGAATGAGATAGGATCATTCTGACATGCAGACAAAGATGTCAATGTTATTAAAAATAAAATTAGTTTTTTCATATTTTGTTTAATTAACATATGTTTTTATTTATTCCAATTGTCGTTTTGAAGTAGGTTGCTGAATTTCAGCGTTTCACTATAAGGAATTGGGCCATAATACATGTAATCCTGATATAACCTATTCTCAACAACTACAGGTGTACCATAGACCGGACTCGCTAAGGATCCTGTCACTGTGATACCCATTGCCGGCGCATCTAGTTCAGACAGAGTAACTTTCCAACGACGTACATCATAAAAACGAAAACCTTCGAAACATAACTCCAAACGACGTTCGTTGTGAATTAACTGTCGCATTGCAACCTTATCGCTTTTGATAGATTCCAGATATGGATCTGCAGCCAGACCTAATGCTCTCTTACGAATAGCCTTAATTACATCGTAAGCTGTATAACCTAACCCTTTAGGGTCAGCTACCGAACCCCAGGCTTCATTAGCTGCTTCTGCAAAATTAAGGTATATTTCAGTGTAGCGAATGCGCGGCTTATAATGCGTTTGAGAATTTCTTCCCGATGGATTATAATTAACATCTTGTCTAAGCAACTTTTTCAAATAATATCCTGTGCGGGTTGAAGTCTGAGTTTTATTGATACCATCCTGGGTAGTTCCGGTAAGGTCAATTTTAGCACCCGTAACTCCAGCTGTTGCGCCTTGATAGAGAATAAATGCTGTCAACCGTGGATCCCTGTTTGCATAAGGATTTGTAGTTGAATATGCGGTTGAGGCAGTAATTGGATACCCGAATTTATCAGGAAATGCATCTACTAAATTTTGAGTAGGATTAACACGTCCATTTCCGTATAATGAAGGGGGAAAATTATTGCCTTCATCGGTATTATTACTACTGGTTCCAGCTCTCCATAGAATTTCAGGAGGATTTGAACCGGCTGACAAACCACTTATTTCTGTCGTATTTGCATACCATGTCACACCATTTGCAGCTAATCCGGCAACACCCGTTGTACCCAGTTTTGTATTTATTATGGATGCTGATAAAACAGCTGCTGATTCCCATTTAGTCAGAGTAGGGTTTTCAGCATTGGCAGATCCATCCTCAAAAGCCGGACTTGCAGCTAATAAAGCTGTTTTTGAACGATATGCCTTCACAATGCGACCACTCATCAGACCTAAAAATTTCAAACCCATACAAGTATTGTATTGCGAAATGTTTGTTACTCCCAGATTTGCATATCTTGCAGGAAGAGCTGTAAGGTTTCCAAGATCTGCGTAGTCATAGGGCAAACGAACTGTGGCACTATCAATATCCTTATAGATTTGCGCAGTACATGTATTGAAATCAGAACGGGGAATATTGAAATTGGAACCCGGTGTCTGTTCATCCAAAAAAATTGGCACACCAAGTAATTTTCCGTTTACCCAACCGGCATGCGTTTGTAATAAATAATACATAAGGACTGCACGTAAACCATATGCTTCTCCTGAAATGCGTTCCTTAAACATCTTATTCAATGCAGCAGTTTCTGAAAACTTCATTTTATCAACTTGAGCAAGAACA
>Ga0302209_10001119_pt1 | contig 11825 bp, 8 predicted proteins | sample II_Fen_E3_1_FD_194574 | JGI IMG/M metagenome (GOLD analysis project Ga0302209, IMG submission 194574) | Peat permafrost microbial communities from Stordalen Mire near Abisko, Sweden - II_Fen_E3_1 | ecosystem: Environmental > Terrestrial > Soil > Wetlands > Permafrost | place: Sweden: Abisko...
CAAAACACCAATACGTGACTTGCTATGCGAACAACGTCAATTCAATCAAAATGTCAAAGAGCAACTTAGCTTATTTTAATAATATATAGCGTTAAAAATAAACGCAACAGCAGTACTATGATAACAATAATTACTATTTTATTATTGCTTTTAGGGCTGCTTTTACAGCGGTTTTTCAAATTGCTAAAGCAACCTAATCTGTCTGTTTATAATTTTATTGAATCCAGACGAAAATCAAAGAGCAAGGATATAACTGTATATATAACCGAATTGCATACATTTAGCAATTGCGAGATAGCAGAGAAAATGATCGAAAAAGGCATAAATCTGACTAAAAATGATATTCTTCAGGTATTGTCCGCATACCAACAATTTGCATCCAGTGTCACCACTGCAACCGATGATCATACAACTCCCTGTATCATTCTTTACCCTGATAAGGATCCAAATCATAGACTACAGGAAATACAAACAATCTGCGTTTTCAGATGGTATTGATGAAAGATTGATCACTATTTCATCATTTTATCCATTTCTTCCACCGTATTGGGGATGCCCATCAGGGCTCCGTTTTTATCCACCAGATACATGTAAGGAGCGCTTAACACATAATAATCAGTAGCAGCCTGACTGTTTACACCTCCGGGAGCATAACGATCAATCCAAGGGAAGGCATTGGCTGTGAAAAACGGTTCCCACACTTCGCGGGTACGATCAAGCGCAACACTTACCACCTCCAGTCGGGTACTATTAGCAGGCAGTTCATACCATTTACGGACTGCTGCCAGTAATTGTCGGCAGTGATCGCATTCCGAATCGTAAAACAACAGCAGACGATAGTTTTTATCGCAGGCGGTCATATTGATGGTCTCTTCTCTATCGTCGAAGTTATGCACCATTACATTGCGAACAGCCACACCCGGTACCATTTTTTTTAGACCTTCAAGCCGTTTGGCAATAGCCAGCCGTTTACTTGTCAGGCAGCCTGGATTATTAAGATGCTTTTCCAGCATCACCATACCCGATGTTATGTTATAAGTCTCGTAACCATTATAAAAATAATCCACCATCCAGCCATACACCCGCGGATGTCCGACTGATGCCGATTCAATAGCTAATTTTCCTGCTTCGGTAAATAGCGAATCACGGAGTGTCTCCGAGGTGGCGCGCATGCCGTAAAGCCCCATAAAACCATTCATCAGTTCATTCATCTGGCGACTTCGGAGTATAAGCGTATCATTAAAATTGAAGCCCTTGAACCATTCATGTGCCAGAGAATTCATCCGAATAGCCGGAGTAGCTTTCCAGTTTTCGGCTTTTAATTTTTGAAAATCATACAGGTGACTTACATATAAATTCTTCTGAGCCCGAGCCAGCGAATCTATCCAGTGATTATAATTGATGCGTCGTTTTTCGTACGCTTTCAGCACTCCAGTCCATTCGGGCGATGCAGGGCTATCATATTGCTCCAGCAACTGACGGAGCAGCCCTATTTGTTGGCGTTGCCGGTCACTTTTGTTCGTAAATGCAAACCAAGTGGTGTTTTCGCGATCGTTGGTCAGACGTAGGCTATCGCCCCGCAAGTAAAGCGGGTGAGCATCAATAGCTATGTCTTCGCTATTGATATACAGCTGAAGTTCGGACGGATAGGGTGTATCGGTTTCTTTAGCGCGATAGTCGAAGCGTATCAGAAACTCGCCTGGTAAAAGTGAATCGGGGATGACGAAGTGCGTTTCTTCACCAGTCTTCACTCCTGAAGCAACTGTTAGTGGCAAAGCAAACCGCACACCATCAAAAGGAGTTAATGTGATTTTTGAATCATAAACACCCCGTAGTTTAATACTCAGGTGGCGTGGTTCAGCATGACAGACTATTTGCAGCAACACCAGTAACAATAAGGACATCCATACAATCAATTGAACCCGTCCTATTTTTTCGTGTCCTTTTATTTCTCTCTGTTCTTCCATTTTTTATATTGTTTTTGTTATCTTATCATTAGTGGCAACTACTCAACATCCAACTATTTTTATAATCATTCTATTTTCAGTTCTACTTTGCCGAACGCTATCCTCCGAACCAGCGTCACCCAACCAGGTACTAGCAATCAGTCTCCTTAGCGCAAAGCGCTTATTTAGAGAGATAAGAAAAATAACTTGCACTTAATCAAATAAAGAGATGCAAAGTAGCCACTATCAGTCACGTGTCGGAGTTTATGACATGTGACGAATTCTTCCAAATTAAAGGTGTGGCTTATCAGATGAGTTCGCACCAATTTGTCTTCCAAACTAAAGTTGGTCAGAGCAAAAAGGAAACTTTCCGATTAGCGCCATAACAAGCAATGCTAAACCCGGATAGTTCTTAAACTGTGGCTATTGGTGAGAGAGTGACTATCACCTTACAGCAAATCATTTTATCTTATTTTCCCTATGCAAATAAAGATTATTTATTCTATATGCAACACAGGTATTTCATGATAAAAGTCAAGAAATTGGTGCAACAACTATTCGGTAGATGGATTAAGGAACAATTTGATGTCAGACTCTACAAAAGAAAGGGAACCCGGTGTTTTTACAATTTAAGCGAATATGTGAAGCTAATGCCGTCTCCTAAGGATCTCCAACGCCTAAAGAGAAGCTTGAAAAATGAGAATCTCCTCACGTACCACTCTTTAAGCCCCTTTAGGCGTTGGGGGGGGGGATGGTACTTATCATTTATAATTTAATTCAGAATTACCACCCAAGCCACCGTTCTTTCAAGACTTTAGCATTGGGCTGAGTTATATCGGGCTTTCAGCCCTCTGTCGTGACTACGACAACCCGTAAAGGAGTTTAAAGTTAGTTTTGTCTCTTAAAAACAGTTCACAGAACTGCTGTAAATCTCCTTGCGTACCACTCTTTAAGCCCTTTAGGGGTTTGGGGTCGTTTACTCGTCTACTTACTTATCACTAATCGTTTATCACTAATCACTTCCGACTACCGGCTACTCGTTTACTCACTCTCTCCTCGTAACTACGCGTGCTTTTGACACATCTCTCAAAATCCAAATCTCCCTTCTCTTGGAGGCAACAGAGGCGGTTTTCTATACGATTTTGCAGAAGGTGGCAAATTGAAAATCAGAGATATAATTCGCAAATTACTCATTCGCCTCCTTCTTCGTTTTCGCTTTACAATGAGAATGCATTTCATTATTACTTCATTTTAATTACCAGAATGTTTATGATCACTTACATTGCCGGAAAGGGTGTAACCGATCTGGTCAAACCAACACATAAAATAGAACCATAATCCCCTGAATACTTGTTACAGTAACCAAGGGGCAGACAATATTCCGATCCGTAAAGTAAGTGTATCAGAGAGGACATTTTTTCTAATAATACATGGAACCAGACGTTTCACTCTCTGCAATAGTACGATCTTTGACAGCAATTTCATGTTGCAATTCCATCAAAAACAGCAGGGTTTCAACCGGTGTAGCATCATCTATCGAAAAGCAGCGCAACCGATCTATAATCTCAGCAAATGTATCATTGCCGGCAGGCGCATGAAATACGTGTTGTTTCAATGTTTTACTCATAACTTTATTTTCTTTATTGTGAATGATTAAAAATAACGGCAGTCAATAGTTTCGGGATTATAAGCAATGATTCGCGGGTAACCCCCTACCAATGACAATCAGTATTTTTATTAATCCTGATTCATTTTTTCCAATTCTTAGCCTCTAATTGATAAATGCTGATAATAGTATATTCCTATTACTCATTTACTCTTCAGAGTCTAAAATCCATTTGTATTAAACTCTTTAACCTGCAATACTCCCCGGGTACTACTTACCTGCACCATCAGAAACCAGGCTGGACCACCCGCATTACCTGCGTAGCCGGTAGTATAGTCGGTTACAACGCCGGTGGAGCGGGTTGCCGACTGGTGTGCATGTCCGCTGAACATAGCCGAAACGCCGGCACTTCTGAGGGCAGTATTAAAGTTAGCACGAAGCGTCGCAGGGCTTTTCCCGCTATAATCGTTCCACCAAAAGTCATCGGCGGTATAAGGATAGTGCTGCACATAAATACGCGTCGATGCACTAACTCTGCGTGCACGATCGGCCAGATAAGCTGCCGAAAGCCCATCGCTGAAGCTGGCCGGGCCAAGTCCTAAAAACGATTTAGTTGTGACCCTTGCAGTAGGTTCGTACAAAAAAGTGGGTCCCAACACATAATCAACCCCCCGATAGGTGAACCCGTAAACAGGAGGCGATGTAATCAGATCTATGCTAATTCCCCACCAATTAAAGGTAGATACCGATTTGTACTGAATAGCGTCAAAATTAGAGAATTTAGCAATTCCGCCAGTACTAACAGCTGCCAGAACAGCATCAGTCCAGATTCCGATTACACCGGTGATGGAGCGGGCATTAGACAGATGTCCGTTGTAGGTAAAGCCGTACGTTCCATCGGTATTCAGACGTAATTCCCAGTCGTGGTTACCAATGTTAGCAAAGGTATATATGCCATTGTCGTTAAACTGTTTCAGTATCTTACGCAGGTTAGTCCACGATGAAGTCTCTGCACGCGACCCCGTTAAATCACCGGCAATCAGTGCCAGTTCGGGTTTGGTTACCACCGTGCCGTCGGCATAGCGTAGGCCGGTATAGCGGGTACCAATGCCTGCTATTTTACCCAACTTGGCATATAACTCGCTGTAGGTAATGCCACGGTAGTCGAGTTCGCAGTCACCCATAACCACCACATTATAGATTTGTTCGGCACTAGCGGCTTTGGCCCTGCTATAAGCCGGTAAGGTACCTAGCTGATCAAACAACTGAGAAGCCTCTGTAGAGGCTCCATTCAGAGAATCTTGCGACGAACGCAAAGCACGTGACATGGACAATGTGTCCTGTTTAGTCCACAAAAGTTGCTCTCCGGCTGTAGCTGACTGAACTTCATCTGACTCGCGAGAAGTGCATGACCCTAAACCCAACAACAGTACAAGGGACAGAAATACGGTTTGATTCAATGTTTTACACATAATATTATTAGTTACGAGTTATTTTAGTTACGAGTTATTAGTCCGTAGCTCCAGATTCACATTACGTACACAAACAAACCAGACATACTAAACTGACAAATAAGTATATACCTTTATCTCAATCTTCTCTCCCTGGAGAGAGGCGGAGGCATTCTTTTCGTTGCAAATAAAGTGGATTTATCTTTTATCTATCACCGATATTATTTGATAAAAATCAAGAAATGTACCTTCAGGGCTTTTATAGTTACGAGTTACAAGTAAACAGTTAGGAGACAAGTAGACATAAACGATAAGTGATTAGTGGTAATTCGGTAGGTAGTAGTTGGTAGTTAGATGGTGTAAAGTGTATAGTGTAAAACGATTAGTGATGAGTGATGAGCTCGATTAGGAGACGGTACTAACTTTAAACTCCCCTTTAGGGGTTGGGGGTAAAATGCAGGGAGTAAACTTACAATGCATTGGAAAAGGTGTAACCGAGGGTAATTGCAGCGCCCTGCAGCACGTCTATAGATTTGGATGCCGAGGACGGCGGTCTAAAACCGTCGAGATAATCGGAAAAACTCCATCTCAGCATATATTCAACACCCAGCTGAAAGTTATTCGCGAAGGTATACTGATATCCCATACCCAACGGTATAACCGGTGAGATGGTTGCATTTGTATTGTATTGGTAGCCCGCTTTACTATAATAGTCTAAGTTAGCTTTGCAACGGAGCAAACCTACGCCAAGAAATAAATAAATACCAGGAGGAAACAGGGATTCTCCGTAAGTTTTGCCAAATGGAATGGTATATTCACCCATGGCAGCCAACTGAATAGCTTGGGAAGCGAATGAATACGACCGGGATACCGATGCTCCATCGGAACCGGTAAAGGTACTGTAGCTAAAGCTGGCTCTGTAGCCGAAATTGTTAGTATATCTGACCCGGAAACTTACCGACAGGTCTTTGTTTCTCAAAATATTTTGCATGAGGGCCGGCTCTTTGGTATCGGCAAAACAGTATTCGGGCCCAAGGGATACGAGAACCGAAGCTACAGGTTCACCGTCTTTACCTACCAGTCCCGGCCAATGTTGAGCCATTAAGGTAAACAGAGGTAGAAGGATAAGCAAAAAAGTGAAGAGTACGTATTTTCTTATCATAGGCAGGCAATTTGTTAGTGGAAGTACGACTCCAACTCACACGCTCACTAAATCTTTTTCATCTGATTTATCGTTTGCAAATAAAGCAGATTTATCCTTCTGATATAGCAGATGTTTTTTGATTAAAGTCAAGAAAAAGCAGGAGCAACAAATTTACATTAATGCATGGAAAATTAATAATTAATGGTTAATGATTAGAGTTTATATAAGTTAGTTTATTATTGGTATTTTAGTTTGAAATTAGATAAAGCGCAAGCAAGTACCATAACTAAATCACGGAAATCATCTTTAAATGATCTGATTTCTTCTTTGACAATTCTGAATACTTTGCAGTTGCCAATTGCATGTTCGACTTTAACTCGAGTACTGGAAATTTGTTGATTCGATTTCTTTTCAATGTCTGTCAACTCTCCTCCCTTTGGTTTCTTCTTAGGACGATTGATTTTGGCATTTTCAGGATTGAATCCTTCAAAGCTCGAATCAAGCCAAAGTGTAACTTTTTTAGAGAACTCAAGTTCTTCAATGTCGCACATCATTTTGTCGTGCATTTTACCCTCCCATGTTTGGGAAATATATAAAATATTGTTATTTAAATTACTAACGATCAAATTTTTAATCGTGTGGTTTTTTTTTGCCACTATAAAACTCTTTTTGAACATCAGGATCGCTTGGACGAATATAGGACGTTCTGTTCCATCAATAAGAACATCTTGCCCTTCAATAAGCAATTTATTTAAAGCATCTACTGTTCTGCATGGAATGCAATCAGCTTTTTCCAACGTAGTGTTCAGTATTTTCTTTAGCAAATGAATCCATAGATTCGCCTGAGGTTGATTCATGTTGAATGAAGCTGCGTGAGCTTGTTGCAATGGATTATTTTTCATGTAAGAAAGAATAAATATCAGCATAGTTTCAATATCTGGGAATACATCGTCTTTGCGATGCTTTTTTACCGTTCTACGGTATTCACCTGAAGTAGTATAGACTGAAATATAAGCTTCCCAACAAGGTTCAAAAAACTGAACTAAAATATTGAATTGATGGAGTTTAATACCAACAACTAACAGGAACTGAGCTTCATTTAATTTTAAATCGTTGTAATTTTGCATTTTTGATACAAAGTAACAGATTTTATTTTAAACATTTACAACTTATATAATACCTATTAATAATATCGCTTTTGCGAAATACTTGAAATGTTCCGTATGTGCGACATTACAAAAGATCAAGACGGCTTCAGTAATAATGCGAATCAGTAGTTGGATACGAGTCTATTTTGTCCAATAAGGTATTTTCCGTAGGGAATGTACATCAATAGAAAATGAAAACACCCTCAATCGATTCCCGTGGGGGATAAGAAATATGAATGTCCTACGGGCAACAAACATGCATATATACTTACTCTATTAATATGTAAGTCCTACGGACTACCTTTCAATTCATGATTTACATTAATAATATTTAGCGGGTGTGCAGGAGTATTGGAAACATAACTTTTTCGTTAGCGAGAGTATGATCTGATGTCGTGCATTACTTGCCCACCTTTTCCTATGTTCAAAGCCGTGAAAAAAAGTGTATTTACGCCGCCGTGATGGTTGCCATTTATCCTTTTAAAACGGACGTTCCGGAACACTCCTTACAAGCGAAAAGCAGAGGTAGTGCACTCTGTTGTGCAATTGTTGTGCAAAATAGCCCATTTTGACGTATATTTGCACAACAAAAAGGTAAGTCAATCATGCCAACCGTAAAAGCATTCGTTCGCACAAAAACAAAAAGTAAATCCGTTGTTCGTTTGCGCATTTCAGACGGACGGGCTGTTACCCTATATGGCGTAACAGACATAGAGGTGATGCCCGACCACTGGAATCCGACAAAAGAGGAAATAAAACCACGTATCCAGCTTACGGGAGAATCCCGCGAAGCAATCAATACCCGCATAGCGGAGTTAAAGAACAAGGTATTGTCCGAGTATCTAATCGCAAAGGGTAAAGTACCCATTCCCCCCGATTTCATAAACCTGACTTTAAATCCGCCGGCGCCGGTTGAATGTTCTCCCGACAAAGTTAAATCACTGCACGATTATTTTGAGGAGTACAGAGATGAGGCAAAAGTGTCTTTGGGCCGCGCAAAGAATACGAAAGTATTCTCAGAAATACTGCGTCGGTACGAGACAATATACGGGATATTATCTTTCGCAGATTGTACAGCCGAATTAATAGGAAAGATTGAAACGTTTATGCGGGATGAGCATTTGATACAACTCAATTACCCAAAACTATATACAGATATTAAGAGGCGTATAAAGCCTCGTGGGCAGAACACGCTAAACGATAAACTCAAAGCTTTTAATGCTTTCTTTACATGGGCTAGAAAAAAGAAATACTTCAAAGAATTACCCTTTGAATCCTACGAATTCAGCTCTTATGTATATGCCGATCCCATACCTCTGCTGCCGGAGGAGGTAGAAGCTTTGCGGGTTTCTACAACAATACCCAACGAACTACTGCTGGTAAGAGATTTATTTTGTCTGCAATGTTACCTTGGATGTAGGGTTGGAGATTATATAAGCCTCCGGAAAGAAAATGTACAAAAAGATATATTGATGTACATACCGGTAAAGACCATAGAAGATACCTCGGCAACTGTGTATGTTCCAATCAACACAAAGGCAATGGCCTTAATCGACAAATACGGATACCCAGAAGGAAAACTGATGCCCTTCATCAAGGTAAATGGGGCGGATGGCTACAATAAGAAGATAAAACAGCTCTGTGCTGTCGCAAAATTCACCAGATCGGTGGTTGTCATAAACCCACTCACCCGAAAGCCGGAGACAAAACCTTTATGCGAGGTAGTGTCATCGCACACCGCGCGAAAGACTTTTATAAATTCAAACTATATTGAGACTCAGGATCCGGCTCTGATAAGCAAAATGACCGGACACACAGCAGACTCAAAAGCCTTTGCGCGATACCGCAACATAGACCTTGATATTTTGCGAAAACAGATAAACAAAACGTTTGGGGAATGATTAGTCGGTAGTTAGTAGTGGACAGTGGATGATGATAAATTATCAATAGCCCCCAAGCCCCCCAAGGGGGTGTGAGTTAGTTTCGTCTCTTTATTGTCTCCTATCCCACATTAGTGCAAACCATCCGGGACGCGCGAACCGGCGGTCACGACCAACGGGAGTAATTTTAATCGCGCATTTGTTTATTACTACCAATATCCGCCCCAAGCCCCTAAAGAGGCTGTGTAATTATTAAAAAAAAATAACACTAAAACGTTCTTTGACATATTGTATAAATGGAATAAATCGAGTACTTTTATTGAATATAAAATATAGATTATGAGTTATATAAGTCCGAAATCGAGAGTTCAATTAATGATGCCTTCTGTAATTGATGATTATATTTCATTGGATAATCCCATTCGGCTTATCGATGCCTTTGTGGATAAAATTGTTCAAATTCAGACAGAATTGCTTACAAGCAAAGGAAACGCAGAAGTTGGTCGATCCGCTTATCAATTTACAACCTTACTCAAGCTTTATATTTACGGTTTTTTGAATTCAATAAGCTCTTCTCGCAAATTAGAAAAAGAAACTTATCGTAATATGGAAGTGATTTGGCTGTTAGGTAACCTTCAACCCGATCATAAAACTATATCTGATTTTCGTAAAGATAATAAAGAATCTATTCGCAAAGTAACAATTTCCTTTCGTAAGTTTCTCATATCAGAAGGTTACATATCAGGCAAACAAGTTATTACTGATGGAACAAAAATAAAAGCCTATGCAAGCAAAAATACGATTTCTCTCAAAGGGATTGCACGCCGCATGGAACAATTAGAAACTCAGTTAGACAAATACTTGTCACAATTGAATGACAATGATACAGTAGAAAGTCTTGAAAACCAATTATCGGAATTATCCAATGAATTCGGTGTCGAGCCAGCTCTACTCGAGAAAATTGCTAAATTGCAAGAACAGGTACAAACGTTAGAACAACAAAAGCAACTTCTTGAAAATTTGGGGCGCGATTCTATAGCATCAGCTGATCCACAAGCTAAAATAATGAAAAGCAAAGAAGGATTTTACCCTGCGTATAACGTTCAATCTACCATAGATGACAAAAATCACATGATAGCTCAAATGGATGTAACAGATCAGCCCAACGATTATCATAGTCTGGAATCTAACATAAAAGCCTTAAAAGATCAACTAGACATCACACCCGAAATTGCTCTTGCCGATAAAGGATATGCAAACGAAGATCAAATTCAATTATTAGATGAAAGTGGCATTAAATGCATAGTTCCTTTTCCTGAAAATGCACCAGACCAAAAGCAAATTGATGCTGGCATTACTTTCGAGTATGATAAGAAAAATGATTGCTATCGATGCTCTCAAGGGCATATATTGCCATTAAAAGACAAAAACTTAATTATAAAGCATAAAGTTTATAATAGGTATCAGGGCAAAAACTGTAACGAATGTCCACTCAAAAGCTCATGTACAAAATCTAAAATAGGTCGGGTTATTGCCAGACGATTAGATAATGAGTGGTTGCTCAAATACAAAGATAAGCTCAAAACAAAAGAGTATAAAGAAAAGATTAAACTCCGAAAAAACTATGTCGAACATCCTTTTGGGACAATTAAGTATTGGATGGGACAAATACCATTATTGCTTCGAGGAAAAGACAAAGTACAAGTCGAAATTGATTTGTACTCCACCTGCTATAACCTAAAACGGCTTATTAACCTTGAATCAATGAATGTATTACTCCTTAAAATACAGAATTGGGAATAAAATACCCTTTTTGGAAAGTATTTTAAAACAGAAGGATGAACTTATGTTAATTAATAGCAGCTTTGCATCAAACATTATAGCTATGCTATATTTTTTCCATTTTTTACAATATGTCAAAGAACGCTTATAAAGTAGTTTTTACACAGCCTCTTTAGGGGTTAGGGGTTATCATCGTGCAAACCACTCTTCAAGTCCCCTTTAGGAAATTTTGGGGTGGATTTTGGGGTTATTCACCCGCGCCGCCAGATGCTTAATAATTAGCTTTACTAATTAACGCTGCAAATATATAAAATTAAACTGAAATGACAATAGCATGAACTATTTTATTTTACAGGTTGGTTTTAAAATTGGTTATTTATAGTTATTCTATTCTTGGTTGGTGGGGTGGCTTGTTTGTTATGTTATTGGTATATTGATTATTATTCGTTCATTATCTGGATTTGTATTGTTGTGTTATTTATAGTTATTTATAGTTATTCGTCAGTTATATTGGTTTTTTTGGGGAAGGAGCGTAGCCCTTAGATCTTCGTAGTATATGTATCCCCCTTTCTTTCATGAAGGGGCGTAGCCCTGACATCTTAACATTCGTCATACCACTCAAAAAAGGTAATCCAGATTAAGACATCAGGGCTACGCCCCTCTTTTCAATTATTAATGGTCAATTATAAATGGTTAATACCCCCAGCCCCTAAAGGGGAGCTTAAAGTTAGTTTCATCTCCTAAAACAGTTCACATATCTGTTGTAAATCACCTCGCGCACCACTCTTCACACAACGGAAACAGGCCGCTCCTACGGAGCTAAGGTGGTCTAAACTATATTTTTTCTACAAACAGAATGCTCCTACGG
>Ga0302209_10001128_pt1 | contig 11796 bp, 10 predicted proteins | sample II_Fen_E3_1_FD_194574 | JGI IMG/M metagenome (GOLD analysis project Ga0302209, IMG submission 194574) | Peat permafrost microbial communities from Stordalen Mire near Abisko, Sweden - II_Fen_E3_1 | ecosystem: Environmental > Terrestrial > Soil > Wetlands > Permafrost | place: Sweden: Abisko...
AGAATACAAACACGTGGTGCTGGGATTGATTTTCCTTAAATTCGCGAGTGATAAGTTTGAAGATCACCGAAAGAAGCTGATCGCAGATGGCAAGGAAAAATACATTGAAATGCCTGATTTTTACAACATGAACAATGTGTTTTTTCTGGAAGAAATATCCCGTTGGAGCTATATTATCAAAAATGCCAAGCAAAATGATATCGCTTTAAAGATTGACACGGCGCTGCACACCATTGAATAAGACAATAAAGTACTGAAAGGTGCCTTGCCCGATAATTATTTTTCCCGTATCGGACTGGACATTACCAAACTCTCTTCGCTACTTGATACCATCAATAAAATTGATACCATTAAAGATGCGGCACAGGATATTGTCGGAAGAGTCTATGAGTATTTTCTGAGCAAGTTTGCATTGGCGGAAGGCAAGGGGAAAGGAGAATTCTATACCCCAAAGACCATCGTAAATCTGATAGCCGAACTCATTGAACCTTACCGGGGAATTATATATGACCCGGCCTGTGGTTCGGGAGGTATGTTTGTGCAATCCATCAAGTTTATCGAAAACCACAACGGGAATAAAAAAGAAGTATCCATTTACGGACAGGAGTACACCAATACCACCTACAAACTGGCAAAGATGAACCTGGCCATTCGGGGTATTTCAGCCAATATGGGTGAAAAAGCAGCCGACACCTTTGGTGACGATCAACATAAAGACCTGAAGGCTGACTTTATTATGGCAAACCCTCCCTTTAACCAGAAAGACTGGCGGGGAGAAAATGAGTTACTCACTGATCCACGTTGGCGAGGCTACGACACACCACCCAAAAGCAACGCAAATTATGGTTGGATTCTCAATATGGTAAGCAAATTATCTGAGAACGGTGTGGCAGGATTTATTCTGGCAAATGGAGCGCTCAGTGGTGGGGGTGAAGAATATAAAATCCGCAGAGCCCTGATAGAAAACAAAATGGTGGAAGCTATTTTAGTATTGCCCCGAAACTTGTTTTATACCACCGATATCAGTGTTACACTTTGGATTCTGAATAAAAACAAAAAAGTGCAAATCCGAAGCATTGGGGATGAAATACGCAACTATCGTAACCGTGAGGAAGAAATCCTTTTTATGGATTTACGCCAACTGGGTGAACCATTTGAGAAAAAATATACTCAGTTTTCAGACGAAGATATAAAGAAAGTTACAAGCACTTACCACCAATGGCAATCTGCTGAAATAGAAAACATCCCTGAGTTTTGTTATTCGGCTAAATTAGATGAAGTTGCTAAAAAAGATTTTTCACTTGTGCCGAGCAAGTACATCGAATTTGTAAACCGGGATGAAAATATCGACTTTGATGAAAAAATGAAAACTCTCCAAACCGAATTTGCAGATTTATTGAAAGCTGAGAATGCCTCTAAAGCCGATTTACTAACCGTATTTAAAGAGTTGGGTTATGAAATCACATTATAAACTTTTAGGTAATTATATTCAGGAAGTAAATGACCGGGATACAGGATTAAAAGTCGATTTGCTTTTGGGTGTAAGTATTCAGAAAAAATTTATTCCTTCCATAGCCAATATTATTGGAACGGATATGTCCACTTATAAGATTGTAAAAAGAAATCAATTTGCCTATGGACCTGTAACATCAAGAAACGGTGATAAAATATCAATTGCTTTGTTAGAAGATTACGAAGAAGCTATAGTTTCACAAGCCTACACCCCTTTTAAAGTAATTGACATAAATAAGTTATTGCCCGAATATCTAATGATGTGGTTTCGGAGACCTGAGTTTGACCGGTATGCACGTTTTATGAGCCATGGAAGTGCCAGGGAAATTTTTAGTTGGGAAGAAATGTGCAATACCCTTATACCAATCCCCTCAATAACTAAACAACGTGATATAGTAACAGAATACAATGTAATTCAAAACCGAATATCACTTAACCAGCAATTGATAGAAAAACTGGAAGAAACAGCACAGGCTATTTATAAACAGTGGTTTGTGGATTTTGAGTTTCCGAACATAAATGGCAAGCCGTTTAAAAGTAATGGTGGAGTGATGGTAGAGAGCGAGTTGGGAATGATTCCGAAAGGTTGGATATTAGAAAACATTGGAAAAATATTAAAACCAAAAGGTTATATCAGAGGACCATTTGGTTCAGCATTAATTAAAGGTGATATGATTTCTAATGGAATTCCTGTATATGAGCAACAACATGTTATTGATAATCACCGAAATTTCAGATATTTTATTAGTAGTAAGAAATTCACGGCTCTTAAACGATTTGAAGTGAAACAAAATGATTTTGTAATTAGTTGCAGTGGAACACTTGGAAAAGTTACAATTATAAAAGAAAATGATCCTATTGGAGTTATTAATCAAGCTTTATTGATTTTGAGAATTGATGAAAAAATACTAAATCCAATATGCTTTCAATACTTTATAACCTCAAAATATGGCAATAATTTATTAATCGAAGATGCTGGAGGAAGTGCACAAGTCAACATGGCAAAGAGAGAACAAATCGTAGCAATTCCAATATTAATACCTAGTGATTTAGAACAAATAAAAGTTTCAAAATATTTATCAAGTTGTGATAATTACAAAATTAAATTAACTGAACAGAACAAACGTTTAAGCAAATTGAAAGCTTTACTTCTTTCCAAACTTGCTACAAACTAAACAAAAAAAATCAATGTCTTGGAATCGTATTACATATTATTCAAAATATGATGGAGCAGGATTTTGCTATTTAGAAAAAGCGAAAGAAATTCTCATTTGTTTTGATGAAAAAAATGTATATACAATAAACGATTTAATTGAGTTTTATCAAATTAAATTATACTTAGATAATGAAGTTTTCTTAGCGATATGGACACAGGAAGAAATAGAAAAATATAAATCTATTTCAAAAAAAATGTGGACGGTAATTGTTCGTTTTTGGCAAAAGATAAATGATTCAAACCTAATTGAGTTATTTGAAAGTTTAGAATGTTGGACAGTTCAAGATTCATTTTGGGAATTGACGAATAATCTATCAGCATACAAACAATTTAATAATGAGACCTTTTGTTCATTAATAACCACACATGAGGTAAATGTTAGAGCCATTTTACATCAAGAGAAAATTGTCAGTTATTACATGCATGAGCTAAGAGATTTTTTACTCAAATATGAAAAAACGGCAGAACTTATATTGACACAATATGTTGAAAAGCATGATAGAGAATTGAGTATTCTATATTTTCCAAAGTGTTTAAGTTTAATTGATAAAGAGGCTATTATTTCACGGTATTTAGATGATAAAGAAGCCAATCTGAATTATGTGCGATTAGTATTAAATATAAAAAAGCAAACACAATTAGATATTAGTGATACAACCCGCCTCAAAGCGAAAAGACTTGAAAAAAGACTAAATGAAGAAATATACCAAACGATCGAAGGTGTTCGTATGGGTATTGAAATTTCATTTAATGATGATCAGGATTTACCAATGGAATATTCATTAAAAAATAAAGTTCAATATTTTTCCTATGGTACAAAATACATATTTCTAATTGATCATCCTGTTGTATACCTGAATCATTTCAATACATTATTTAATTATCTTGACGAGCAATTTTGTGTTTCAATGGTTAGTTATGATTCTGATTTTGATACTTTTGAGAAGATCTTTATGAAATCGAAGCATGAGTACCCTACTGGGTTTATTTTCAACAGGAAAGATTTTCTATCATTGGGTCAGATATTCCTGTATGATAATGTTTTAGTTAAAGCTCAAAAATATAACATAGAACAATTAATAAGATACTTTGTAGTTGAGCATCTTGAAAAAAGCTTTCATTTAAAGGGATTTCGGTTCAAATTACCATCAAATGGAACAAGCTATTTAGAAAAGATCAGATTATTGCTGGCAGAATTTGACGCTTTTCTAAGGCAATATAAGTTGTACTTCGAAAATAGTGAAATTGATCATGAATTATTGCAAATGAGTTCAAATGCTTACAACTTTACTCAAATACCAAGTTTTGTCACTAAAAAGTATTGCTATACAAAATCAGACTACTTTAATATACCTTTCAAATTATTATTTTCAGATCAGTCGGGTTTGTTTTATGTTGAGCCATTTAAAAATAAGGGCTATCATTGCCTATATGATTTAATATTAAAAGAAAACGTATCAATAGAAAATTTTAGAGCATATCAATTACAGGGGATTAACTTCCTTATTGAAAATGAATATTTGAAAGTAGATGAAAATGGATTTGTAAAATTCAAAAATAATGGTGAAATTATCATTATTAAACAATTATATAAAAAAAAAGTATTGAGTTATTGGCATTGTAGCAAAAATCTAAGAGATATAATTGACGACTTTGTAAATAAAGATATATTAGAATTTAAAGATACCTTATTTAATAAATCTGAATGTGACTATTTTAATTACTATCTAAATAAGAAAGAATTCACGAATGGATTGGATTTGAGAAATAGTTTTTTGCATGGAACAAACCCAGATTCGGAAAGTGAGTTGAAAAATTTATATTATATACTCTTAAGAATTATTGTTCTTGCAATTTTAAAGGTAAATGATGATCAAATACTAAAGTTACTAAACGTGTCCACAGGTGCGGTTTTGTAATCATAATTAGAATTAAAGACTTAATGAAGATGAACAAATTTAAAATGATACTGCCCTGTCTGCTTCTGCTTGCCTTCACAATGAATGCGCAGGAAACGAAAACTATTGTAGTGAAACCTATGGGTGTATATGCCGAGATAGATATTGATGGTCAAAACAGGATGATGCAGCAGCTTTATGATACGCTGACCCGCAATGCATCGGTAGATACGATATTCAATAACATCACGCACTACAATCCGCCGGTGTTGTATCTGTTTAGCCAGGCTCTGTTTCTGAACGGTGAGAAAGATTCAGCCGTGCAATGGTATTTGTATGCCCAACTCAATGCCATGTATGATGCTGCGCGTTGTGCAGACAACTCGGCTAAACAGGCTGTGGAGATATTGGAAGAACGTACCCGTCCTACATTGGATGATTACATGAAACAGAATAAACCCCTGGTAACAGCATCGGCAGGAAAGGTACTGCAGTTGTTTAAAAGTTTGCAGCCAGACTATGATATCCGTTGGATAAACCTGCATGGTATGGGTGCGTTTGCAGGAGCATTTGGTGAAGAGGTGCCTAAAGAAACGCCTCAACTGACAGTAGATAAATTGCTGTGGCCGGGGATTGAGAAAAACATACTGAAAGAATTTGCAGACCGGTGGGGTGTGAAATAGAAATAGTAGAAAAGAACCGTTATTCCATTAAAGGATAAAACGTATGGAAAAAGTAAGTGGAGCATTAGAGCAAAATGTAAAAGAATTGGTAAAACAAAATAAAATTCCGGAGGCAGTCCTGTTGGTTCAAACCGAATTGAAATTAGGGCTTAAAAAATCGAAAGATATCGTGGATCAATACAGATAGTTAACAATAGAAGATTGTGAGATTAAATTTTAAAATATATATATAAAATGTCCAGTTTTGTATACGAAAAACTGGACATTTTACTATCTTTGCTGAAAATAAATTGCGATGAAAACAACTGAATTAGTAAAAGATAAGATAAAAGTGATGCCTGTTGGGAGAATTTTCACAGTAAGTGATCTGTCATCCGAACTTACCCAAAAAGAAGCAGTAATAAAATGTTTAAACCGATTAGTGCGCTCAGGGCAGTTAGGCAAACTATCAAAAGGTAAATTTTTCAAGCCAGAAATGACCGTATTTGGAGCTTTACGTCCTTCTCAAGATGAGATACTAAAAGATCTTTTAGAGAGTAATGGCAAACCGATAGGTTATCTGACAGGCTACAGCATTTATAACCGGTTGGGATTCACCACGCAGGTTAGTAATACCGTTCAGATTGCACGTAATGACAATCGACAAGTAACAAAAAGAGGAATTTATAAAATTTGCATTACAAAACAAAAGAATAAAGTTACAAAAGAAAATATTTCCATTCTTCAATTGTTGGATGTAATAAAGACCATCAAGTTAATACCCGACAGTGGCATTGATAGCTCCTGTCGACGATTGATATCCCTATTTTCAGCCCTAAAAGCAGAAGAGACACAATTGGTTCCAAAATTGGCATTGAATTATCCTCCTTCAACACGTGCTCTCACAGGTGCTCTCCTGGAGAAGACAGGGAATGAAAAGTACACTCAGGAATTAAAAAAATCGTTGAATCCCATTACAGTGTATAAGTTAGGTATTCAGGATAAAGTACTTTCGACAGTAAAAAACTGGAACATACAATGAAATTACATGAAAACCCGGAATTGTTTAGACAGGCTATTTTAGCAACGGCACAACAAAAGAACTTACCTGAAATCTACATTGAAAAAGATTATTGGGTGACATTAGCGCTTCTTCAAATTTTTCACAGTGTGGTAGGGGAAGAAGTGGTTTTTAAAGGAGGAACTGCTTTGTCTAAATGTTATGGATTGATTGAACGTTTTTCAGAAGATATAGACCTGGCTATATTACAAAAAGGAGTAATCTCAGGAAATCAATTGCATAAAAAGTTAAAACAAATAAGCCAAGCCGTTGAACTCATAATGCCTGAAATACACATAGATGAAGTGACGAATAAAATGGGGGAAATTCGTAAAACAGCTCACCGATACACAAAAGTATTTGATGGTGATTTTGGTCAGATAAGAGATGTCATCATAGTAGAGTCTTCCTCATTAGGAAATTTCGAACCCTATACAACAAAAGAAATTAATTCATATGTGTATGAGATGATGCTTTCAACAGGCCAGGAAAAACTTGCACAAGAATATGAATTATTGCCTTTTGAAGTAAAAGTATTGGATGTGAAAAGAACTATCTGTGAAAAAATCATGAGTCTTGTTCGTTTTTCATATACTGAACTAGCTATTGAGGATTTGAGTAAAAAAATAAGGCATTGTTATGATTTATATCAGTTATTGCAAGATGAAGACATCAAGGCATTTTTCAATTCTGAGGATTTTGAAGAAATGTTAATTAAAGTAGGTAACGATGACATAATTAGTTATAAAGACAGTTATGACTGGTTATATCATCATCCTTCAAAAGCATTGATTTTTGAAGAAGCTGAAAAAACATGGCAACAAATCAGGAATGTTTATACGGATAAGTTTAGTAAAATGGTTTTTGGTGAGTTCCCTGATGAATCGTATATTCTTGAAACACTACAAAAAGTGAATGATAGATTGTTGAAAATAGAGTGGAATTTGAAACCTGAAGAGAAATAGAATCCTGGTGTATAATAATTGATTGCACACCAGGTTTACCTAATTCATATTGACGTTATTTTATTCTTAAGTTATCATCACTTTACTGTTTTGACTAATGTAAAAAATCACAATCTATGAAATTCACTGAAGAAAAATTTATATCGTTGTGGGACGATGTGGGAATCCAGCATTATTATGTAAAACCTTGTTACGTGATATTAGGGAGGTATTCCCTTTAGGCTGGACTACCGAAAAACTTAAAAAGCTTCACAGGTCGATACCTGCCAATCCGCTTTTAGCAGTTCCAATGTACCTGGCCGGCTATATTGAGCGATTAGGAACAGGCACCATTGATATCATTCGTTTAGCCAACAATGCAGGCTTGAAAGAACCTGAATTTGTGGAAGATGATGAATTCAGGGTCATCGTGTATCGTCCTGTAACTAAAATAGTCGCCCCCTATGATACCCTCCAGGTTACCATGAAAGTTGAGCGCCTGATCAACGTGTTGCAACATGAAATGGGACGAGCTGAAATGCAAAAATCATTAAGGTTGACAAATAGCAAATACTTCAGAAAAAGTTATCTGCAAATGGCAGTCAGTTAATGAGTTATAGAAATGACACTGCCTGGTAAGCCTCAGAGTAAAAATCAGAAATACAGGTTGACAGAATTGGGAAAAGCCATGAAAAGGAAACCCGGAAATGAAAAGATATTCCCGGTTACTGCCAAAGCTTCCATGGAAGTAAACACGGAAGTAGCCATGGTAGTAAAAAAAGTTATATTGGTTTTAACCGGAGAAATGAAAAGAGCTGAGTTACAAAAAGATCTTCAGTTGAAAAATGATGAAAACTTTAGAATTCAATACATACTGCCAGCGTTAGTATCGGGTATGATAGAAATGAAATATCCTGAGAGTCCGAAACATCCTGAACAAAAATACAGTTTGACCGAATTGGGTAAACGATTAAAAAAAATCTTATAAGAATCATGAAATTCACGGAAGAAAAATTAGAGCAGGCATTTACCGAATTATTGGGTTTGGAAGGGTATCCTCATTTTCATGGTGATGGGATTGTTCGTGCCGAAGACGAAGTGTTGATAGAAGCTGATTTGATCAGGTTTCTTCAAACGCAATACAAAAATGAAGGAATAACACTAACCGAAATAAAATCGATCATTCTGCAGCTTAAAACGTATTCTTCAAGCGATTTGTACGAAAGCAATAAAGCCATCATGAGTATGGTTTCGGAGGGTTTTATTTTAAAGCGTGAGGATAGAAACAGCAAAGATATTTATATTCAATTCATCGATTACAGCGGCTTAGACAAACAAAAATCAGCCGATGCAGAGGCGTTGATTCATGTAGTTGCCAATAAGGAGCCGGAATATGGTGAGAAAACAGACAATAATATTTACAAATTTGTAAATCAATTTGAAATAGTTGGCTACGAAAAACGGATTCCCGACGGAATAGTTTATATCAACGGATTGCCCTTGGTGGTTTTTGAATTTAAAAGTGCCATACGCGAGGAAGCGACCATACATGATGCCTACAAACAGTTGACTGTTCGTTACAGCAGGGATATACCGGAATTGTTTAAATACAATGCCTTTTGTGTGATCAGCGATGGTGTGAACAACAAAGCCGGTTCCTTCTTTGCTAAGTATGATTTCTTTTATGCCTGGCGCAGAGTGGCCGGTTTAGCAAAAGACGTTGATGGCATCGACAGTATGTACACCCTTATACAGGGAATGTTTCATCACGACAGGTTGCGGGATATTATTCGCAACTTTATTTATATCCCCGACAGTTCGAAGAAAAACGAAAAGATTGTTTGCCGCTATCCGCAGTACTATGCTGCCTGTAGTCTGTACGACAATATAAAAAAGACACAAAAACCTCACGGCAATGGCAAGGGTGGAACGTATTTCGGTGCGACAGGTTGCGGGAAAAGTTTTACCATGCTTTATCTGACGCGTTTGCTGATGAAGAGCGAGTATTTTGAAAGCCCGACCATTGTTCTGATTAGCGACAGAACGGATCTTGACGATCAACTGTCGGCACAATTTACAAATGCCAAGAAATTTATCGGCGATAACATGGTTATCAGTGTTGAAAGTCGTGCACATTTACGGGAATTACTTCAAGGCCGGGAAAGTGGTGGTGTATTCCTGACTACTATTCATAAATTTAATGAGGATATTGAATTACTTACCAAAAGAAATAATGTCATCTGTATCTCCGACGAAGCACACCGCAGTCAGATAAACCTGGATCAAAAGATTAAAGTCACCGATAAAGGAGTTATCAAAACGTATGGTTTTGCCAAATATCTGCACGATTCATTGCCGAATGCTACGTATGTTGGTTTTACCGGAACACCTATTGATGCAACCATGGATGTGTTTGGAAGGGTAGTGGATGCGTATACCATGACTGAATCGGTGAATGATGAAATAACCGTTCCGATTGTGTACGAAGGCAGGGCGGCCAAAGTGATCCTGAATAACAGCAAACTGGAAGAAATTGAAAAATACTATGAAAAAGCAGCAGAAGAAGGTACCAATGAATATCAGTTAGAAGAAAGCAAAAAAGCAACTGCAAGCATGAATGCCATTATCGGTGATCCCAAAAGATTAAAGTTGCTGGCAGAAGACTTTGTAAACCATTACGAAAACAGGGTGTCTGAAGGTTCCACGTTGAAAGGGAAAGCCATGTTTGTATGCAGTACCCGGGACATAGCCTATGAGTTTTTTAAGTATGTAATTGCTTTACGACCGGATTGGAATGTAAAAGCCCTGGCAGAGGAAGGAGCCGTATTATCACCGAAAGATAAAAAGGAGCTTAAACCCATCGAGCGTATTAAAATGGTAATGACCCGTGACAAGGATGATGAGAAAGAGCTTTGGCAACTATTAGGCAACAAAGCAAACCGGAAAGAGTATGACCGTCAGTTTAAAAATGAAAAATCAAACTTCAAAATAGCTGTTGTGGTGGACATGTGGCTCACCGGTTTCGATGTGCCGGCATTAGATACCATGTATATCGACAAACCAATTCAACGACATAATCTGATACAAACCATATCGCGGGTAAACCGAAAGGTGGAAGGTAAAAACAAAGGGTTGGTAGTTGACTATATTGGCATTAAAAAACAAATGAATCTGGCATTGGCCCATTATAACAAAGGGGATAAAGATAACTTTGAAGATATTGAAGAATCCATTATCATTGTCAGAAATCATTTAGACCTGTTAGCAAAGCTATTTCATACCTTCGACAGTTCAAAATACTTTCACGGTACTACCTTGCAGCAGCTCAACACGCTGAACAGGGCGGCAGAATACATTCAGCTCACCAAAGATGTTGAAACACGTTTTATGGATATCGTAAAGCGGGTGAAAGCTGCTTATGATATCTGTTCGGGTAGCGAGAAATTAACACAAACTGAACGGGATTATACACACTTTTACCTGGCTGTTCGTTCCATTGTTTTTAAACTGACAAAGGGCAATGCCCCCGATATTGCTCAAATGAATGCACGTGTCAGGGAAATGATAAAAGATGCTCTGGCAAGTGATGGGGTGGAGGAGATTCTTAAAATGGGTGATGAGAAAGTGTCTGAACAGAATATTTTTGATGAAGACTACCTGGCAAAAATAAACAAGATAAAACTACCCAATACCAAAATTAAATTACTGCAACAACTCCTGGCAAAAGTAATCGGTGAATTAAAGAGAGTAAATAAGGTAAAAGGCGTTGACTTTACAAAAAAAATGCAGAAACTGGTTGATCTGTACAATGAACGTGATGAAAATGATGTATTTCGCAGTGAAGTTTATGAGGAAATAGCCGAACAGCTGACTAATTTAATCTGGGAAGCTCAACAGGAATTCTCGGCAGGCGATATCTTAGGAATTGACTTTGAAGAAAAAGCATTCTATGATATTCTGAAAGACCTATGTATAAAATATGATTTCACTTATCCGGAAGATAAATTGATTGAACTTGCCCGTCATGTTAAAGAATTGGTCGATAGTCAGGCAAAGTTTCCTGACTGGAACAGACGTGATGATATTAAATCGGCATTGAAAGTAGGGTTGATATTATTATTGGATGAGTTCGGATATCCGCCTGTTGAAAGGGATGAAGTTTATAAGGATATATTTGAGCAGGCAGAGAATTTTAAAAAGAACAGTATGATAGTATAAAATTTATTCTTTCGGTTAAGTTACCAAACTATGACCCTGTTCAGATTGCCGGATAGGTTCATAGGATCACAATCTATGAAATAAAACGTTTCCTTATTATTGAAATTCAGCTGATAGTAGTCTTTAATTTTTTTTTATTTAAAGAAGTTTGGAATTTGTAGAAAATGAACATACAAATTATTATTGATTAATAAAGGATTTAATAGGTTGTTCAAAATACTTTAAAAATAGTTATGCACAAATAGTAAAAAAATATGAAACCTATAAATTTAAAACCTGGCGATAG
>Ga0302209_10001146_pt1 | contig 11727 bp, 13 predicted proteins | sample II_Fen_E3_1_FD_194574 | JGI IMG/M metagenome (GOLD analysis project Ga0302209, IMG submission 194574) | Peat permafrost microbial communities from Stordalen Mire near Abisko, Sweden - II_Fen_E3_1 | ecosystem: Environmental > Terrestrial > Soil > Wetlands > Permafrost | place: Sweden: Abisko...
AACCAGCCTTCAAAAAGAAGTAAAAAATGGCAAATACCATCCTGTAGATACGCTTGATCTGACAAAAATGAGGACCAATGTCTGGAATAAACGCACCCGGTACATTTTGACACATGATTCTACCAGGACACATTTGGATTTTGAAATTACAGGGAATGACTTTATGTTTGGGGATGTCTTTGTATTGAAATTTTTACAACGGATTGCACCCGAAGATTCATGTAAAAAGCCAAGGGTCATTTTAAGAATCAATTATACCAATGGTAAGACCGACAGTGTTTACCGAACGGCCTTTAACGATAGTTTGTTACGCAGGTATACATTTCGCTTCAAAGCTTTCCGAAAACTTAAAATCAAGTCAGTTTCAGGTGAGTTACTTGCCAGTAAAGTTTACAAGGGCAAGCTGAATGTTGAAACTGACAGTATTTCGCTGTTCCGTGAATATAATTCTAAAAATCAGGACAGTTTACGTAAAGTTGTCGAACTGGCTAACCCGGGTATGAAATTATTTCCTCAAAAAATGAACATAGTTGCACCACAAAACAACAAAAAGTTTATAAACAGAAGATTTTATCATCCTTTGTAATGATTCGGGTAGGTAGCCAGCTTGCATTCTGTTCACCCAATACAATCCTCCAGAGAATGGTCGTAGAGTTGGACGATCAGCATTGTATTGAGCGTATTTTCAGCCTGGATGATGGGAATGTGGAATCAGCAGAGACATTGTTTTATGATGGAATTTTGTCTTCAGGAATAGTATCATTAAAACAAAATATATCGGGAGAAAGCATTTCAAAATTGATTAATGGGTATCAATATATTGATTTTTCAGAGCACCTTTTTACTTTGGATATCAAATTGAATGATAAACCGTTGATAATTGATTTAGGGACTGACTTACCGGATAAAATCAACAACCTCCTACCCCGCCTTTCTTTTGGAATGCCTTCTTTATCTGTTTTTGAAATAATCGCTGCCTGTACTTTTTATCCGGCACTTTTAATTGGACGATCACCTGGATTAATCGAAGACCAATGCATAAAATTAATTCTCTGGGAGAATGTGGATCTTATAAATAAGAAAATTACAATCAATACACGGATTCGCGAAATGAACCGATAGAGTTCAACAATCAAAACAAATCACCTTTAACAGTGTTATTAGTTATTTACTAAGTATCAATAAAAAAACAATATTATAAACGATGTGGCAATTATTTTTAGGGAGTATGCTTTTAGGTTTGATTCATCCTCTATTTCCAAATCATTGGATTCCGTTAATAGCTATCTCAAAAACTGAAAAATGGACAAATAAAGAAACGATATTTGCAACATTAATAACAGGATTTTCGCATACACTGAGTACTATAATTATAGGAATTATTGTAGGGTTTGTCGGGATAAAATTATCTGAAAGTTATAGTTATATTACACGAATTGCAGCACCCCTGATTTTAGTAATTATTGGAGTGATCTATTTAATTCTTGATTTCAGATCTTCGCATCATCACCATCATTTTGAGATCAATAACGGTTCAACAAAAGACAGAAAATCAAAAGCCGCTATCATTTTCAGTTTATGTATTGGACTGTTTTTCTCACCTTGTATTGAAATTGAAGCTTATTATTTTCAGGCAGCAACTCAGGGTTGGATAGGAATACTCCTTGTGTCGCTGGTTTACCTAATTATGACTTTAACCATCATGGTTAGTCTGGTGTATCTGGGTTTAAAGGGAGTAAATAAATTAAATTCTCATTTCCTTGATCATCACGAGAAATCAATCACCGGCATAGTTCTTATACTATTGGGATCACTTGCCTATTTTGTGGAATTTTAATTCATAAATACCCTTTTAAGTATTTATAATAAAACTATTTAACAATCTTTCTGACTAACATTATGGCAACTAAAAACTGGACAATTACGGATATTCCTGATTTGACAGGAAAAACAGTTATCGTAACCGGAGGTAATAGTGGACTTGGATTCGAATCAGTCAAAGCTTTCGCTTTGAAAGGAGCAAAAGTAATTATGGCATGCAGATCAATAATAAAGGGAGAAGAAGCAAAAAAACAAATTGTAAAATTCTTTTCCACAGCTGACATCGTAGTTATGGAGCTTGATTTAACCGATTTGAAATCGATACGCAAATTTGCTTCCGAATTTAAACAAAATCACACCCATCTGGATGTACTGCTAAATAATGCAGGCATAATGATGGTACCCTATGGATTAACAAAGGATGGATTCGAGAATCAAATGGGGACGAATCATTTGGGACATTTTGCATTAACCGGATTGTTGTTGGGAGTATTGAAAAAGAATCCGGCTTCACGGGTTGTGAATGTGAGCAGCATGGCTCACAGCAGCGGTGAAATGGACTTTAATAATTTACTTTATGAAAACGGTAAAGATTATTCGCCACTAAAAGCATATGGACGTTCAAAACTATCAAACCTTCTGTTTACCTATGAACTGCAACGCTTTTTCGAAAATAATAAAATAAACTGCATGGCCCTTGCAGCTCATCCTGGTCTTTCAGATACCAATCTGGGACATTACATGATGGAAAAGTGGTATTTCAAACTTATAATGCCCTTATTCTTTCGAATTGCACAACCTGCTTCTATGGGTGCATTACCCGAACTTCGTGCATCTGTTGATCCTGCAGCCAAACCTGCTGAGTTCTACGGACCTGATGGAAAACGTCAAATGAAAGGTTATCCTGTAGTTGTCCAGCCCAAAGAGAAAGCATTCAATAAAGAAGATGCACGTAAATTATGGGAAGCTTCTGAGAAACTGACTTCGGTCATTTACAGTTTATGAAATATTGATGTAGTGATAAGATGATGATTTGATGTGTTGATGTGTTGATGTGATAATTTGTTGATGTGATGAATGGATAATTGAAAAGTAATACTGCAATTAGAATTGACAGTTGCTGATTTCAAATCATTATAACATTTCAGTTCCTAATAATTTCAGCAGATATTAATCAACAGATTTCCCGAATAGCACATTACTTCATCACACATTACTTCATCATCACATTATCAAATTATCACATCAACAAATTATCACATCAACAAATCGATTTATGTTCAATCACCTGAAAGCCATTTTTCATCCTGATCAGTATCAGGGTTGGGGAAAAAGCAAACGTTACTTCGAAGGTTGGTACTTTAAAGTGGTGAATGCTGATGAATCTAAAGCACTCGCTTTTATTCCGGGCATTGCTATGGGCAAGGATGGTTTGAAACAGGCTTTTATTCAGGTGATCGATGGGAAAAAACGTACAGCTGAATACCACAAATTCAAACCTACCGAGTTTCGACCACAGGCTGGTAAGTTTGAAATTGAAATAGGAAACAATTTTTTTTCCAATGATACCCTAAAACTTGATTTATCATCTTCCGTCGGACAATTACGATTTACTGACCTTACTCCATGGCCGACTACCTTTTATTCACCGGGTATCATGGGACCCTATTCGTTTGTGCCTTTTATGGAATGTTATCATGGCATATTGAGCATGGACCATCATATTGAAGGTCAACTAGTCATACACGGCGAAACGGTTGACTTTTCAAATGGAAGGGGCTATATGGAAAAAGACTGGGGACAATCTTTCCCAAGCGCCTACTTTTGGATGCAAACCAATCATTTCTCTATACCGGGTATTTCAGTTAAAGCTTCGGTAGCAAAAATACCCTGGATGGGAAGTTCATTTATAGGATTCATTGCAGGTGTATGGCTACACGATCGGCTCATTCAGTTCACAACCTACAATGGATCACACCTGATTAAATCGTATGCCGACAGGAAAGTGGTAAAACTGGTAATGGAGAACAGGGAATACCGTCTTGAGATATTAGCCCACCGCGAAACCTCCACACAACTCGCTTCACCCATTTTGGGCATTATGGATGGACGTATTGAAGAAAGTATGACTTCCTTAATCGATATACAATTGTACGACAAAAAAAAACAGAATATCATTTTACTCGATACCGGGAGAAATGCCGGGTTGGAAGTAGCCGGTAAAATCAATGAACTAACGTACCCTGTTTATAGAAATTCCAGAAAAGACAACTTTTAAGATTAGCAAAACTTTATAATCGTTGATTAAATTCAGCAGTGTTATTGGTTAAATCTTATTTGATATCTTACTTCATCAAACAGAATATCGTATCCTACAATTCAGGGAACATGTTGGTTATGAAAAATGAATCTTTATTCTATCTCTAATCTTTTAGTATTGACCACTTTTACTGCCAGTTTCAATTAAAATGATCTATACAAAAAGAGATGCAATACTTAAAAAGTAAATGTGCCTGCTTTGCTTTTAAGTGCTTTTACAATTCAGGCATTCGGTGCTGTCGGAGATTCAGTTACTGATAAAAAAATGCTTTTACAGACCAAAAACAATGAAACGGATTATTATCAAAATAAATACTATTTTTAAATTGAGGGAAAAGGTGTTTCAATTTAATATAGCTTGTTAACATTTATCCCGGATTGTTATTCAAGTTGAAAATAATTAGTACTTTTGCACTCAAATTTGAATAAAGATTTCAATTGTAATTTGTAAAAAGTTAAATATCAATGAGCGTTGTAGAAAAAATCAGAACTGCTAAATCGACGGCATTTTCGTTCGAGCTATTGCCCCCTTTAAAAGGGAATGGCATTGAAACAGTATACAAAACCATAGATACGCTCCGCGAATTCGACCCGAAATACATAAATATTACCACACACCGAAGTGAACTGGTATTCAAAGATAATGGGCACGGTATGTATGAACAGGTTGCCGAACGTCATCGACCCGGTACGGTAGCCATTGCAGCAGCTATTCAAAACAAATATCACATTGCAGTAGTACCTCATGTAATCTGCAGTGGTTTCACACCCGAGGAAACAGAATATGCACTGATTGATTTACAATTTCTGGGGATTACCGACTTGTTGTTGTTGCGGGGAGACAAAGCAAAGCATGAACATGTATTTACACCAACAGGGCATAAAAATGCAACAGGATTACAGGAACAAGTGAACAATTTCAATCATGGCTTGTTTTTGGATGGATCTAAAATGAAGTCGCTTGTGACACCTTTTTCATATGGAATGGCCTGCTATCCGGAGAAACATGATGAATCACCCAATCTGGACTCGGATATCTACTATGCCAAACAAAAAGTTGATGCAGGTGCTGAATACCTGGTGACACAAATGTTTTTCGATAACAGTAAATATTACGATTTTGTCGCAAAATGTAAGGTGGCAGGAATTAATGTCCCCATTATCCCGGGTATTAAGCCGATTACTCTTGCCAATCAAATGACAGTATTGCCAAAGATATTCCATACAGATATTCCAGAAGCATTTGCAACAGAACTTCGTAAATGCAGGACAGATGAAGAAGCAGTGGAAGTTGGCGTTGAATGGTGTACCATGCAGGCAAAGGACTTAAAAGCATTTGGTGTCCCGAGCATTCATTTCTACAGCATGATGGCTACTCAAAGCGTGAAACGGGTCGCGAAAGAAGTTTTCTAAAAAAATCAGTAAGTTATGAGTTTTATTTTTGCCATACTAATTTTTATATTGTTCTTCGGCTTATTCCTGATAATGTCGGTGTTTGGATTTATACGCTCACTTTTTTCTTTTGGAAAAAATAACCGGACTGGACAGGATACACCTTCACAGGAGTTTGAGAAGTCCGGTGATAAAATGAAAATATTTGATAAAAATGAAGGTGAATATGTTGACTTTGAAGAAATAAAAGAAGATAAATAACATAACTTCCTCTATCGGACAACTTTAAAAAGAAAACGTTATCCGTTTTTAAGTATGTTTTAAAGTATAAATTTCACCTCTTTAAAATAATACTCTTTCCGCTCTCCTGATTCCATTTCAAGTTCAAGTTGACCATCGGGATGAATATCAACTAGCTTTGCCATGAAACAGTCATTATCGTCTTTATAAGTATGGAATCCTTCTTTTCGATACAATGATCCGGAATATACTGATCGTATTTTCACCGGATCCATTTGAACATATAAATCCATTATATTTTGGTAGATGAGTTGAAGCAATTTTTTCCGGTTATGCTGTTTACCGGTTATTTGCATTAATGAAACCGGATTAGGAGCATTACTTTCAAATAATTTTTGATTCACATTCAAACCAATTCCAATAACTGCCATCTTTATCTTATCACCCTGTAATGAATTTTCAATCAGTATACCTGCCAGTTTCTTATCGTTCCAGTAAATATCATTCGGCCATTTCACTGTAATGTTTGAAGTATAAACATCCAGTGATTTTTTAATGGCAATGCTCACCAGTTGCGAAAGAAGAAACAAGTCTTCCATAGGCAATTGAATTGGTCGAAGTACCATACTGAAAAGCAAATTTTTTCCTTCGGAAGATTCCCAGGCATTACCCGGTTGACCTTTCCCGGCTAATTGAAAATCGGAATAAATCGTATACCCTTCAGGCAATGCATTTTCACGGTTCATCTCCCACACCAATTGATTGGTAGAAAAAGTTTTTTTAATGAAAAAACTGTTTTTCATGAGATAGTGCTTTAAAACTGAAGTCATTTATTTCAAAAAACAGACAATAAGAACTGCTCCATTTTACGTGTAACAGCTTTCGATGTCCCATTAGCATGATTCACTAAGATAGCAAAAACATAGGTATTGTTATTTCTTTCAATATATCCGGCATAAGATTTCACTCCGGAGATCGTACCGCTTTTTGCATGAACCTTTCCTTGCAACGGTGTTTTTTGTAGAAAATTTGTAAGTGTACCACTTTTACCTGAAACAGGCAAAGAATTATAAAAGGCTGCTTTATTAGGGCTTTTAGTTTGCATATAAATCAGCAAATCAACTAAGAACTGTGAAGACACAGCATCCATTGGTGAGAGTCCACATCCATCATAATTAAACAATTGTTCTATTGGTAATCCTTTTGATTTCCAGAATGCTCTTACCACTTCGACAGCATGGGTTGAAGAAGCAATTGGACTTTTTTGTAAAGCGAGATAACGGAATATTTGCTCGGCATAACCGTTATTACTGTGGACATTTGTTTCTTTAATAATTTCACTTAAAGCAGGCGACTCCTGTACAAGAATCACTTTACGTTCGGTTCTCTTTGTTACCACATCTGTTGGTAATTCAGATATTAAAATGCCACTTTCCACTAATTTATTCTGAAAATGTTCAGCAAGAAGCAACCCAGGATTAGGAATTCCTCCCTTAATAATATATTCCATTCGGTTGGCAGGAATCTCACCATGGATACTACGCAAATACGAATGTGGAGCCCCGTAGAAGTAGGCACTGTCAAAAGCTATGGTTGTGCTTGTCAAATGATTTTCAAAGGTAAGTGCTGATATCTCAGGGATAACACGCAGAATTTCGGGTGTAGTTCCTTCAGATCCTGAACGCAGTACCAACTGAAAAGTATTATCCATATACGAAATGCCATAAGCACCTGCAGCATAGTAATTACCGATATCTTCCCATGTCCATTTAGGATTTACTCCCTGATTATCATATAAAGTACCGTCTGCTATTACCTGACCAACTATTTTTTTGATTCCTGCCCTCTTTACTTCTTCAACCCACTTCGTCAAAAAAGCTTTATCTCCCATATGCTCCGAGCCCAGGGTTGGATCACCCCCTCCCCGGATATACAGATTACCGTTTAGTACTCCCTTCGAGTTTAAGGTTCCGTCAATTTCAAGTTTTGTCTGAAAGCAAAAACCGGGTCCCAATAATTCAAGTGCTGTTGCCGTAGTCACCAGTTTCATGGTTGAAGCAGGTGTAGCGCTATTATTCGATCGGAACTGATAAATGGTTTTGTTTGAAGTGATATTTTTAACCAGCAGACTAATACCGGCATTTTCCATAATAGGATTATTTACAAAATCTGTCAATGGATTCTTTGCTTCTAAAAAAATTGAAAGCAACAACAATGGTAAAATTAAATTAATCTTTTTCATTACAGAGTTAATATTTTTTATGTAGCAACAGGAAAGATAGTTATTCCTGACCAATTTCTTTATAAATAAAGAGTTTTCAACATTGTTGAAGTTGTTCAGGTACTATATTATTTTAGGAAACAACGGTTAGAAAAATCATTTTAAATACACACATTCCTATTTATTAATTACAATGTTTTAATCTCAAGAAAGAAATGTATTCTTAAAATAATTTTAATTACAAAAGTAAAGAGAAATATCGTAACGGCAATTTCTCAGGGACTAAAATTAGTAGCTGAATTGAGAAATGAGGAGAGAACTAAAATTATGGAATACGGAAGGATGATTTATTCAGGCTTTATAGATCTTTGATTTCCTCTGTTGAAATGGGTCTGCTGATTTGTACAAAGATATTGGCAAAGGTTCAAAAAAAAAAGACCTGTCCGATTTCAGACAGGTCTAAGTTATTTGATGAGGTATTCAATTAGCGGGACTGATTGCTTCTGAAGGACAAACATCGGCGCAAGTGCCACAATCTGTGCAAACATCAGCATCAATTACATAAATATCACCTTCTGAAATTGCTTCAACAGGACATTCGCTGATACATGAACCACAAGCAATACAATCTTCTGAAATAACGTAAGCCATTTTTTTAGAGTTTTTTGTTAGTACTAATTAGTTTTGCAAAAGTATAACTTTTTCCACGCCAAAAAAAATCTTTTCCTCCTTTTTTTTGAGCATTAACGCAATATTAAATGACATATTCATTATTTTAGCTTATTTTTGAACATTAAAACAAATGAAAAGCTCTTCTTCGACAAAGAAAGTTTACTTTAAATTAAGACAATTAAACAATATTGAATTTTCTTAAATAAAATATTTTTGGTGGAACAATTAGAGCATAAAACTATAAAGGCTTAATAATATGATAGTTGTAGCCATGTTACATTTGTATTAAATTATCAAGAAAATACTATTATATAAATAGCTTTTCGTAAATTTGCAACAGAAATTAAGTTGAATTAAGACTCTGAAAGCTTTCGGAAGAAGGTAATATAATCAACTAAAAAACAAACAATTATAACACTAATCAAGCAAAAATTAATTTCGTCATGAACAATTCCTTTCTCAACAACTTTATTCCGAAAGAACCTAAATTTTTTCCAATATTGAAAGAAATGGCTGATGTTTTATTAGTCGCTTCCGATTTAATAATCGAATGTGTACAGTATAATGATCATGATACTGCCATAGATTATTACAGAAAAATTAAAATTCAGGAGAAAAAAGGCGATGTTTTAAACAACCGTGTTTTTGATGAACTGAACACAACCTTTATCACTCCTTTCGATAGGGAAGACATACACCATTTAGCAAACCGGCTGGATGATGTAACCGACTATATCAATAGTTGCGCGAAACGAATTGTATTATACAATCCAAAACAGCTTCCTAAAGAAGCAATTGATCTGGCTCTATTAATCAGAGAAGGAGCAGTATGCATCAGCAAAGCAGTTGATGAATTAGATGTCCTGAAAAAAAATTCCAACAAAATAAAAGAATTTTGTGCAGAACTACATGATATTGAAAACCGGGCAGATGATGTTTACGAAAATTTCATTATTGAGTTATTTGAGACTGAAAAAGATGGTATTGAACTCATTAAATTGAAAGAGATCATGTACGAGCTGGAAAAAGCGACTGATGCTGCCGAGTATGTAGGCAAAATTATCAAAACCATTATAGTTAAGTACGCATAATAACCCCAACACTTATAAATGACACTTTTAATTATTATTATCGCACTGGCTTTACTGTTCGATTTCATTAACGGTTTTCACGATGCTGCCAATTCGATTGCAACCATTGTTTCGACAAAGGTTCTTTCACCATTTCAAGCCGTTATATGGGCAGCCTTTTTCAATTTTGTAGCCTTTTTTATTGCCAAGTATATTATTGGTGAATTTGGTATTGCCAATACTGTCTCAAAAACAGTTTACGAGCAATATATTACTTTGCCGGTAATTTTTGCAGGTATCGTTGCTGCGATTATCTGGAATTTAGCTACCTGGTGGTCGGGCATACCATCTTCATCATCACACACTCTTATTGGTGGATTCGCTGGTGCAGCTATTATGCATAGCGGTTTCCAGTCTATTCAAAGCGCAGTGATCATCAAAATTGCTGCTTTTATTATATTGGCACCACTTATTGGTATGATTGTTTCATCCCTGTTGACAATGCTGATATTTTACATATGCAAAGGAGCAAATCCTCACAAGGCAAACTTGTGGTTTAAGAAATTGCAATTGGTTTCCTCCGGTTTATTTAGTATTGGCCATGGATTGAATGACTCGCAAAAAGTGATGGGGATTATAGCTGCAGCTATGATTGCCGCACATGGGCGTGGAATTGACATGGGAATAACCAGTATAAAAGATTTGCCTGATTGGGTAGCATTTTCATGTTTTACAATGATATCATTAGGAACTATGTCCGGTGGTTGGAAAATAGTAAAAACAATGGGATCACGAATTACAAAAGTAACACCACTTGAAGGTGTAGCTGCTGAAACTGCAGGTGCATTCACATTGTTTTTGACGGAAATTCTAAAGATTCCGGTAAGTACGACACATACAATTACAGGTGCTATCATTGGAGTTGGTGCTGTAAAACGTCTTTCTGCCGTAAGATGGGGGGTTACAAAGAATTTAATGATTGCCTGGTTATTAACCATTCCAGTTAGTGCAGCCTTGGCAGCCATCATTTTTTACCTGTTTGGAGCATTGGTATAGCCGTTAAAAAGAATAAATTCATAGGTTGTTTCAAATTGAAGCAACCTATTTTTTTAAAAAATTCAGTCGGTTTATTTTATTACTTCCGCTTATTGTGCAATAATCAATATTATTGTACGTTTGTATTCTACTTAACTAACAATAAATATGACCGTTCATAAGCTTAAGAAATTTATTCTGCTCATTGTATTTATATCCGGAGTAGGTAGTGCATGCCACGCTGAAGGCAATTTACCATTTGTTGATGAAAAATTAATACATTTTGGATTTTTACTGGGAATTAACACCATGGATTTCAGAGTATCTCCAAATGACAGTGCACGGGTTTCGATACAGAAACCTGGATTTACCGTTGGTATTATCAGTGATTTACGAATAAACCGTTATTTGAATTTACGGTTTATCCCATCACTACATTTTGGTGAAAGACAATTAAACTATCCGTTTAAGGTAGGGAAGGACTCTTCATTAAACATATCTTCAATTCCAATTTGTTTCCCCATCTACCTAAAATACAGCGCTGAACGAAAAGGGAATTACAGACCTTATTTAATCGGAGGGGTAGGACTTTCGTATGATCTTGCAACAAATTCAAATTCGGATAAACCGGTTACATTAAAGCCTTTGGATGTTTATACTGAATTCGGAGTAGGATGTGATATTTATTTTTCATTCTTCAAATTATCTCCCGAATTAAAATATTCAATTGGATTAAATAATATCATAGTTCCCATAGATAATCGACCAGGTTTAACGGGTGATAAAGCAAGATTTACAAATGTAATATCGAAACTTGCCTCGAGGATGTTAACGTTGACATTTAATTTTGAATAAAAAAAAAAGAAACAACTGAGCTCTCAATTGTTTCTTTTGATATTAAATACTTTCAACTTCATTTATTACTTTTTCCATTGCAGTTTGCCAGTCACTAAATAA
>Ga0302209_10001150_pt1 | contig 11689 bp, 12 predicted proteins | sample II_Fen_E3_1_FD_194574 | JGI IMG/M metagenome (GOLD analysis project Ga0302209, IMG submission 194574) | Peat permafrost microbial communities from Stordalen Mire near Abisko, Sweden - II_Fen_E3_1 | ecosystem: Environmental > Terrestrial > Soil > Wetlands > Permafrost | place: Sweden: Abisko...
AGCATCTCAGTCTTTTTATATATAACATCTCTCACATACTTTGGATCTGAACCTTTCTTTAATACTATAAGATATTCTAATACATCTTTATCAGTTTTCTTATCAGTATAAGAATGATCTATTAAATCCACAACTTGAACTAATTCTTTACTCTCAATTAATTTTGTAACCTTTTCTATAATTGTATTTGAGAATGTTTGATCTGGAACAGATCTAATAATTAGTACTGGTTTTTTATCAAACTCTCCTATATCTATAATTCCTCTTATTTTATAAGAACCTTGTCCTTTATTACATATTGCTTTCCAATTAGTATCGAAAATCTCACATGCTTGACAATGATCTGGAATCAATAATACTTGAGAATCTGGATTATGCATTATCTTTAATGTAGCATCTATAACTTCAGCTAAATTATGACTTGGTATTTCTGTCCTTAATCCAAATCCAATACCAAATGCTCCATTTATTAATAATATAGGTAGAGACGCTGGTAAAAATTCTGGTTCCATATGTTGTCCATCATAAGTCTCTAACCAATCTACTGCATTTTTTGTTTCTTTTAATTCTGAAATCATACAATCCATTGCAAATTTTGATAGTTTTGCTTCAGTATATCTTGGTGCTGAAGCATCATCACCTTGAGGATTACCAAAGTTTCCTTGAGTATCTATTAATGGATACTTTATTTGAAACCAATTAGCTAAAGGTTTCATTGCACCATATATAGCAATATCACCATGTGGATGATTTACTTTCATTATAGTTCCTACTATGGCAGATGATTTGACAGTTCTATCTATACATCTTTCATAATTATACATTGCATCCATGATTCTTCTATGGATTTTCTTTAATCCATCTTTCATGTCAGGAACCATTCTACTTCTATTTACAAACATTGCATATTCTATTCCATCAATTTTATATTGCTCTAATACATTAACTTTTATTACATTAGCCATGTGTATACCTCCCGTCCGTATCTAAGAAATTTATATTTATTATTTAGTTATATAAAGGATAAAGAAATAAATCTCTATCCTAATATATCAGATCTAGACGCTGTTGCATTTCTTATCAGTTCATATTTATTAGATTCTAGATATCTAATTTCTTCTATTTCTTTAAGTGCATCTGCTAATGTATATTGCATAATAGTTCTTTGACCATCTGGATGCAATGTTGAATCAGCAAGTTGTAAACTATTCATCTCACCTAATCCTTTATATCTATTAACATCTGGTTTACTTTTCTCAAATAATTTCATTAATGAATATATAGATACTATATTATTATTTACTAAGTAATATTTAAACTGATTAGCCTCTATCAAATCTATAAGATCTTTTATATCATTTATGAAATGATCATTTATAAATATAGTTTGATATTTAGAATCTATCAGGCCGCTAATAATTAAAGTTCTATTTTTCTTTTCTACATCTACAAATCTATAAGTTTTCTTTACTAAATCTGAAAATGAACTATTGTTTACATTAAGGCATATCAGTTCTAGTAAGTATGGATTTATTGCATATCTATTAGCTATTCTTTCAAGTTCATAAGTAAAATCTACGTTCCTGAATAATACTTCCATAATCTGAAGTTCTGTTAATTTCTTTCCATTAGGAAATAATACTGTGTTAGATTGTAAAAATATCTTTTGAGTATATTTTACAAAGTCTAATTTATTAGTAAAGTATATATATTTTTTGCCTTGTTTTGCTCCATATAATGGTGGAACTGCTCTATATACTCTTCCATCTTCTATCATTGGTCTCATATATAATAGAAAGAATTTTAGTAAAAGATTTGCTATATGACAACCATCTTTATCAGCATCAGGCATGAATATTACTTTTTCCCAAATAACTTTACTTATATCAAATGATTTACCCCAACCACCATTTACTATAGCTATAATTCCAGATACTTCTTCATTATTTAAGAAGTCCTTTTTTGTAGTTGTAAATGCATTTGGAATCTTACCCCTAACAGGGAACAATCCCTGTCTTGCTCTAGCTCTACTGTTCTTTCCAGAACCTAAAGCAGAATCACCTTCCATTATAACAAACTCTAAATGTTCTTTACCACTTGGTTTTTCATATTTCGATGGTAGCCCAGAAAGGGCTGATGATTTATATTTGTTCGATAATTTAATTTTGCCTTCATCGGATTTTATTCTGACTTCTGCAACGTCTCTCATAAACTTACATATTTTTTGTAAATCATTAGGATTATTTTTTGACCACTCTTCTAAAGAATTAATTGTTAGATATTTTACAAATCCATACATATCCTTATTATCTAATTCATCTTTATCTTGTCCTATAAATTGAGGATTTAAATGAGCTACTGATATTGCAGCTTTCAATCCTGTTTTTATATCACTATCTATAATGGATATTTTATTATTTTTTACTAGATATATTTTATTCATATAATCTCTAAAATATTTACATAAGCCGTCTACAAATCCTTGTAAATGTGTTCCTTTTGATGTATAACAAAAGTTACCAAATCCTATTATATCTTCTGATTGTATCTCAGAAGAGTTATAGGTAAATGCTATTTCAGCTCTCATAGTTCCATTATCTTTAAAAAATACTATTGGTTTTATTAATGGAGACACAGTTTTTCTAATTAAATATGTTATTATTCCATCTTCACTAATAAATCTTTTTTCTATTTTATGTTTATTTATATCTATTCCAACAAAATCTACTATTGATCCTATTGGAGTTAATGGTACAAGTAATTCTAATAAATTTATTATATCCTGTGGTGTTACTGTTATTTCACCCATAACTTCATAACTAGGTTTAAATAAAATTTTAGTGCCTTGTTTATTATCTTTATTCTTAATTACTTGTATACCTTTATCGGAAGCATAACCCTCTATAAAATCAACTTTTCTAGCCTCTCCTAAAATATATGATTCAATTGTAAACCATGTACTAAGAGCATTAGTTATTTTAGTACCGACTCCATTTTTTCCAGCTGTATATGCACCTAATTCTTTATTATAATTAGATGAAGTATGCTGTTTATAAAATATATCAATTATTTTATCAAAAGGTATTCCTCTACCATTGTCTTCTATACCAGAAATATTTGTTCCTTCTTCAAAATATACAATAATATGATCACATGGAGATTTATTGATCATCTTTCTATTAAGTTCATCAAAAGCATTTTGTAATACTTCTCTAAACATACCTAAAAATCCTCTATTACCTATTCCAGTTAAATACATTCCTGGCAATTGTCTAACTGCAGTAATAAAATCTTCTAAAGTTAATATTTCATTAGAATAGTTTTTAATGCTTTCAAGTATATCCTTATTCTGTTCTGTCTTCATTATTGTTCCTCCTTCTTTGCAAAACTAATAATACTTATTTTTTTGTTAAGTTTTTGTAAAACCTCATGTACAGATTTTCCATTTAATATAGCATAACTTATTTTGCTATAAGGGATATTACTCATTCTAGAAATATCTGCTATTGTATACATAGTATTATTCAACTGTACATAATGATTTCCTCTTGTATTATTTTGTTGAACTTCTCTAGTTACCCATTTACAATTCCATGGTGCATATGGGCCATCATTATCTATTCTATGTATAGATAATCCATGTATATATTTATTATTTATTGACCAATTATAAAAATTTATTAATCCATCTTCTCCCAACCATTCATCACATACATATATACCTCGTTGACCATATCGTATAAAATTATCATTATTTTTATTCTGACATCTTTGCAACATAGAATGGTATATAAAATATAATGGATGTTTATATAATCCATGTTTAAAATTACTATATGATTGATAATATTTAGTCAGACAACCGCATGATTTTGTAGTTTCATTTAATATATTAGACAGTTCTACTGTATGAATAGTATCACATAATACACATCTACATTTATAAAAACGTCTACTATATCTATCTCTATGAGAATATTCTATTATAATCCAATTTCCAAATTGTTTATTTATAATAGAATCAAGAAATATTTTAGTACAGGTTTCACATATCACATTTTTATTAGTATAATACTTAGGCATTAACTTAGTATCATTACATTTTTTACATTTATATTTAGAAATTATATTACCATATTTTCTTTGACCAGTATCAGATTCGACTAATTCCCAATCACCATTTATTCTAATCATTTACTCACCTTATTATAAAAAAATATTTAGAACTCTATTTATAATATTTTTAATAGGAATAAGGGTGCAAGATTTTCTCTCACACCCTTATTTATTTAATTATAAATTAAACATTTTTGTAGTCTGTACTGTTGGTCCTTGTTGACCTGTTGGTACTGACTGTGCTGGTTGTTGCTGTTGTACTGGTTGTTGTTGCTGTGGTTGGCATGGTTGTTGATATTCTTGGCCCTGTGGATATTGTCCTGGGTATCCTTGACTTACAAATGGACTACCATATCCACCTGCTGGTTGATACATTGGAGCACCTACTGGTCCACCTTGAACAAATCCTTGTTGTCCGCCTTGACCAAATCCTTGCTGTCCTTGATTAAATCCTGGGTTCATCATTCCTGGCCCAGCTATTGCACTAAGCATATTGAAACCATACATTCCGTTATTTTGTTGGAACTGATTTCCCTGCTCATATTTCTTAAAGTTATGGTAAGCTAATTCAAAGAACTTTGGAACTTTCTCTAGTAGTGGAATCATCTTGAAGTATTCTGTTACATAACTTTCTGGAATATCAAGATAATAAGTCTTAATTGATTGAAGTACATCTATAAACATATTTGTTACTTCTTGTACCTGTACAACTTCCCAATCAACTAGTTTAAACTTTGCACCGCATATTGTACATGTAACACTGCCATCTTGATTATCTATTAAAGCAATCTTACCATTATCTTTATGTGTGCATAGTGATCTGGTGATCTCAATTGGATCAACCTGCAAACTAAACTGGCTACTAGTTGTTCTTAATTGTTTCATTTGTTCAGGAGTTAATACCTGTGTCATTTTTGCTACAGGCATTTGTGCATACTGCATACCTCCCTGCGGATATCCACCAAAATTACCTTGTCCGAATGGTTGTTGATTAAACATAAATCTATTCCTCCTTAAAATTTTATCATAATTTATTTTTATACATCTTAATAATATATAATTATATTTCTGTTTGCTTTATAATAATTTATTATTCAAACTATCGTATGATAATAAAATCTCTTTTTCGATATCATCGGTTACGACACCTGACGATTTCAAAGTAGTTAATAAAGTAACCATTTCATCCCTTGTAACTTTTGTAATTAGAGTCTGAACATTATCATAGTCATTAGCATCTACTACCATTCTCTTTACATCTTGATCATAAGCACTTTGATTTGGCCTAAAACAATATACTAACTCATTAGCATCATCCCAAACTAAAGTTGTAAACTTGGATTTTTCGCTATATAATAATGTATTATTTACAAATAGCTGTAATCCAGAACTTTGAAAATAATCTCTTACTAAAATTAAACAATCTTTTGTCATTTATTTTTCTCACTCTCCTTTATAAGTTATACTTATATCTAGATAGATTACTAGCCATTATATATAGATGACTAATATCTTTGTCTACTTTTATGTTAGTCAATTCTTGTAATATTATACTATATGCTTCAAAGCATTTCTGATGATAATCCAATATAGAAATTACTTGAGCATTAGTTACGCTATTTGAATAATAGCACAGTGCTTGATATGATATTGAATATAGCATATATTTCATTTTTGCTGATTCAATACATGGTTCTAAAAATTGGCTAAATGTAAAATAATGCCCATATTTATCTATGTTTATTCTACCTTTAGCAATACTTCTAAATATATTAATTGACTGGTTTTGTATATCTCTAGCATTTATAAAATCTAGAAAGTTTTCTCCGTACCTTTCTATATTCTGCGTAAAGAAATTATTTTCTTTCATTACAAACTTCCCCCCTAAACCTCGTCGTCATAATCTCCAGTATTATAATCTTCTATATCAAATGAATCCTTATCATCATCTTCTATTATTGAAGATATATGTTTCATGAATTCATAAACACTGATTAATTCGTTTAGCGTTACAGTTTCAACTAGAACTTTTGATTTATGAATATTTATGTCTTCTATTATACTTTTTATAAATTTATAGGTAGCCATTCTACCAATTATAAATTCAAAAGATTTTTGATCTTCTTCTCCTTTCTCATCTGAAAAATAGTATAATAATAAATATTTTCTATCTTCCGAACCTTTAATTCTACTATCACTTTCTGGTTCTCCTACAATTAGTTTTTCAGAAAGTAGCTTTTCTATTTTTTCACTTCTTTCATTTGGCCCTAAAATCTTTATTACCTCTTTTGACATAATATCAATTCCTTTCATACTTATTATGATAAAATACTATAATTCTATCATAAATATAATATATGATTATTTGTGTTTTTACTATAGTGTTATAAATAAAGTATTATTATATATCAACTATTTTCTTATCTACACTTGATGCCAATATACCAGTATCTACTTTTTTACATATAGGGCATCGTTGATCTTTTACTATACGTAAAGTTCTTTCAATAGTAGATACGATAAAATGATTACCACAATTATTACATATCCACTCCTCTGCTCCTTCTTGTAATGATATAAATGGAGTTCTATTTATACGAGATCTTTTTAAAATTAATGGATAATTTTGTTGCATAATTTTAATAATATCTTCATCACTAGATCCAGAACAGCACTGCCAACTATATCCTTTTTTAAATAATAAATTTTTATATCTTTGAATTTCTTTTTTTGTAGCTTTCATAATATCCCTCCTAATAAAATTTTCTTCTTCTCTTTACCCATATCATTCCATCTCTAAATCTAGTAACTGCAGTATAGTTAAGATTTGGTTGAATTTCTTTAGATAAGTATTCTTCAATATATATACCATTATTAAATTCACTACCTTGACTTAGATGGGTAGTTATAGCATATGCAAATTCAAACTTATCACCCAAAGAATATCTATCATTCTTTAAATATTTCTTTTGCTCAAATGGTGCAATTAGATAGTTATAATCGCATTTTAGATCTTCAAAATAACTATTTAATATATCTGGTTTAAAATCAATACCAAAAGTTTTCCCATCAAATCTTTGAATTCCTGGAGAATTAATAACAGTTCCAACAAGTCCATTTGTTAAATTTATACCATCTAATTCTTCTTTCCAGTTATTCTTTCTACATATAAATTTTTCGCCACATGCTGGTAAATCTGTTTTAATATTAAGAATATCTCGTCTAACTTTTTTATTTATTAAATCTCTTGTATTATTTTTTCCACATAATACAATATCAGAACACTTTATCATTTCATCTGTTAATTCATCATCATATATTACTAAACAATTACCATAATACCCAGGTTGGATAGCATAACCATTTATCGCTCGTTCAGCTAAATATAGTATTGGAGAATCTTTTGCTTGACGCATACATTCTGTTAACATATGAATCTTTCCTGAAACTAAATATGCTGGTTCATCTGCTACTGGAGGTAATTGGGATACATCACCACATGCTATTATTTTAATTCCTCTAGATTCTATTTCTGCTTTCATATGAAGTGGGGTAGTTCTAGCCTCATCTATAATCATTAGAATTATTCCTTCTAATGGTTTTGGAATAAAATGTAGTTCAGTTAATGGCCTATTAAGATAATTATCTTTTAAAATAATTCCACTTTTATCATATTTATAACCTTCGACTGGATTATATAACCATGAATGATTAGTCTTAGCACCAGTTAATCCTTTTGTTCTCATAACTAATGAAGCACACCCTGTATAACTCATACATGCAATTTGATCTAAAGGTACTCCCAAAGCCTCTACTATTTTAAGCAAAACAAATGTTTTTCCTCTACCTGCTTTTCCAGCAAATTGAAATACCTGTTCTGAACTATTATGAAACCAATCTACTGCTTCATTTATTAATTTTTGTTGGCCTTCATTTGGTGTTTTCAAATATATCACGCCCTATTAAAAAAGAATAAGAGTGAGATAATTATCTCACTCGTCCATCATATTTTTTTAAAAATTCAATATTTTTATATCCAGATAATCTAAAGATTATATCTATATATTTTAAAGTATCTGATTTATAAAAATATGATACTGTATTATGTGTACCTCTTACATATAGTGCTGTTTCCTTACTTGTATTATTCATTTGACAATATGACATTATATAAGTTTGATTTAGCAATTGATACTTTTCTAAAAAATAAGCAAAGATAAATTCCATTACTTTTATATTCATAATTGGATTAAATAATATATCATCTTTTCCTATTATAGGTTCTTGTATATTATAACTACATTTTAAATATTTTTTATCCATCATTATAGTATTGCCATAATCTTGATCCACAATTTTAAAATCATTGTCTATGTCCAATCCTATATTAGCCATAATTTTTTCTGTTAATTCATGAATCATTGTTACTCATCTCCTTTTTAACTTTAATGTGCATAACAATATATTAATTTATTATTTTTATGTTATAGGTGGTGTAAAATTATGAATAATTATATAGAAGAGTCAGATTTCAAATATTCCGAAATTGCTATAGCATTGGAAGATTATGAATTTAATACAATAGTAAAATTTACTATACCAACAATATTTACATTTTTAAATAATAATAGTATAGTATTAGAAACACATGTAACTTTAAAAACAAATTTAGTAAATAAAGATTTAATCAATGCTAATAATTATACTACATGTAATTATATAGAATTGTTTGTTCCTTTTAATGCAGCAGGAGGAAATTATAAAGGTTTAAAAGGTGATAAATATATTGTAATATTTGTAGGTGGTAATATAAATAAATGTTCTATATTACAACGTATAATTAATAGTCCTATTATAATAGAACCACCAAGATAGAGGAGGAATTATAAATGAAACCAGAAGAAACTTATACTATAAAACAATTTATAACTAATGATAATGACAATAATATTTCATATGATTCGTTATGTTTCTTAGACTACATCAGTGCTACTCAAAAAATTATTTCATATAATGTATTAAATGATTATATAAAAGAAATAGATGACCTAACTGTCTTTATAGAATTTGATGATAAAGAATATATTAGATACTTGTACAAGCCTAAACTATTAGCTTATGATGTATATGGCGATGCAGAATTATATTTTATAATACTATATATAAATAGTATCTACACTGTGAAAGATTTTAATTTTAAAAAAGTAAGAATGTTAAAAAAGGACACATTAGAATTTATTCTATCATCAATATATAATGCTGAAAAAGATAATATAGATGCTTATAATAGTAAAGAAGTATAGCTTAATGCTATACTTCATTCTTTTTATTAACTTACAAATCTTATAGCTTGTCTCCTAATAGGAGAAGATGGTCTTCCTGCAATAGCTATTGGCATTGTTACCATATCTATTACTCCATTATTATCAACAATAGGTGACTGCTTGTACCTAGTTGCACTGAAAATATTATCATCTATATTATTATTATTTTTCAGAACACTATCTATATCTTTTATACTATTATAGGTATTCATTCTGGAATTAGGCAATCCTGTATTATATAAAGATACTTCATTAGGTAATGCTTTCAAACTATCTCTAAATAATGGAACTGCTGAATAATAATCTTCTATAAATTTAATATCATTACCCTTAACGAATGGTTGACAAATATAGTCTCTATTAGTTGCCTTGTATCTCAACTTTATTCGTTTAAATACCATATACTTATTTCCTTCAGCATCATACTCCATATTTATAATAAATGCACAATCCAAATTATCTAACATTAGCATTGATTCACCTATATTAGCTCGTCCTAACATTCTTGTTAAATCTGCTTTATTTTGACGGGCACCTTCATCTATGGTCTTTGCTCCATCTCTATTTAAATGTGAATTACTTATAACTGGAATATCTTTAATAACTGAGAATATTTTTAATTCATTAACTACTGCTCCCAATTCTATTCGTAAATCTGTTTGAGGATAACAAGATCTTATTCGTTTAATATGATCTTGAATAAGTGCTATTACTTCATAACCTTCATCTTCTAAGTCCTCAGTCATTGTATATAGATATCCTGTGTCAACTGATCTATTTGGAACATATTTTATTAATATATCTATTGGTGATTCATCTGTTAAGTATAACTCACCATCAGTTCTTAATAGATTTATAGCATCTTCTACAGAATAGTTCTCCATATCATCATTTACTACTAGATTAAATAGTCTTTGAACTGTTTCTTTAACAGTATTCTCCATTGTTAAGAATACTATTACTGGTATCTTAGTTGGATCTTTAGCTTTATAGTTTTTATTATATTTCTTAAGTTGATATGCTATATTAAGTAATGATAATGATTTACCACCACCAGTCATTCCTAATAGCATATACACTCTACCACTTTCAAATCCACCACCTAGCATTTCATTAATACCTTGCATTCCAGTTATTAATCTTCTACTAGGATTAAGAAGTTGTTCATGAATATCTGAAACTACTTCTTCCATTAATCCTTTTCTTAATGTGAAAGTCATCTCTGATTGAGTTTCAACTTTTACTCTTCTAAATTTTGTTTGAGATTCTATTACTAAATTCTCATATTCTTTTACAATTGCAGACTTAGATGTATAGTCTGCTGCTTTAAATCTTGTACATATATCCATCATTCTATCTATATCATTATATATAAATGCACACGCTAAAGCTTCTGATACTGTTTGATTTATCCAGTCTAATTCCTGATTAGATATGTATGCAAATCCATATACATCTATAACATCGTCATCTATTATACCACCATTAATATATTTTACAATCAATGCAGGATTATTTAGATTCTTAAGAAGTTTACCTTCTAATCCTTTTTTAATAAAGTTTAATCTTTTCATTTTTTCTATATCATTTTTATATAAGTCTACATTTATGATATCAAATAAATTTCTTAGATTAATTAAATGAGACTTCCTTATATTCTTATTTTCTGATAATACATATGAACAAAATACAGATAAGGTATCTATACTAAAATTTATATCTATTTGTGTATCAGAATTAGTCACAGTCCTACTACCAGCGTACTTCTGCCGTCTTTCTAAATTCATATTATGATCACCTCTCATAATTATTATTATTTTAATGTTATATTTAATGTAATTTAATATTAGACAAGCATTCTATATGTATAGCATCTGGTAAGTATAGGGAATAAATCTAAGACTATATTATAGTCTTAGATCTTATAATTATTTACTTTTATATTTTTTAATTTGAAAATTACTTAATAACTTATCAACTGGTCTAAATGTCTCAGTTCCTATAGTTGTCAATGTAGTTAAACTAGATGCGTCATCAAACCCAAACAGTTCTATATCTGCTTTATTAGGAACTAAACCGCTTGATAATGTTAAAGGTATAAATATATGAGTATTTATATCATAATATGCTGGTTTAATAGAATAATAACTATTGGATTGTTTAATTAAATATTTAATGATACTAACAGGCATTGTTTGTATATAATTAATAACTTGAAGCGTTGTAGTAAATGTAACTTTACCAGAATA
>Ga0302209_10001162_pt1 | contig 11618 bp, 8 predicted proteins | sample II_Fen_E3_1_FD_194574 | JGI IMG/M metagenome (GOLD analysis project Ga0302209, IMG submission 194574) | Peat permafrost microbial communities from Stordalen Mire near Abisko, Sweden - II_Fen_E3_1 | ecosystem: Environmental > Terrestrial > Soil > Wetlands > Permafrost | place: Sweden: Abisko...
TCATTGATATGCTTCCAAATATGCTACCTGTTTTCAAACGGGTTGATAGCATGAGTAGGTTGAAGATTGATTATCTAATTGTTAGGTCTTATTAAACATAAGGAGGTTGCTCTTTCGTAGCTTCCGCTAAATGGTCAAGCCCAAAAGCGAAACCAAATGGAAAAACCCTGCAGAACAATAGTTTTGCAGGGTTTTTCCATTTGTAGTATCAGAATACCAGGTGCACATACAAACTTAGGATCAATGACTCCTCTGAGTGATGCTCAAAATGCCCTTATTTTAGCATTGAAAGATTCTGTTGATCCCAACCTTTACTTCTTCAACCTGATTTAATTTGTTTTCCTGCATATGCTCTTCTGTTATTTGAATAACGACTTCGGCACCGACTCCTTCGATAATAGCTATAACCCTGCTTTTTTGACTTTTTGCAGCTTTATTGGTTATTCTGGTATATAATTCTTCGTTCGAAGCTGGCGTTTCATCAATATTTACTCATCTCTGACTTTAATTTCCGTCTTTTCATTTTTTTCTGGCTGAATTATATCCTTTTCTGCCTATCTAAAGCCAAAATCTATCCTGTCTTATATGATTTTCAAATCATCGTTTATTCGCCACTATATCACCATGATGATACAGATATAACTTAGATGTAATATAGATGTAATATAGATATAACTTAGATGTTATATATCAATAATGATATGAGACATCTATGAAATAACTAAATTATAATTAAGAGAAAGATCAGCTAATATGTAAATAAGGCAGTAATATGATTATGGGATAAATGCCGGACAAACCTGTCTGAAAAAGGAAAGCTCCTTCTTTTCATTCAGGCATCAGAAGACCAGCCACACACCAGTCGCTTTAATTTTAACTAAATTAAAAGTGAACGGGGTGTTAATGAACGAAAAAGCAGTCAGCAAGACATCAAAAGTTGCATTGGAAGCTTTTGGAGATCAAACAAATGGTGCTGTTGTTCAGGGAAACGCGCTGATTTGTTTAAAACCGAAAGTAAAGTGATTTTTTTGATTTTTGGGTGGTAAAACATTCAAAAAGTGAAATCTCTTTCTGTCGATGTGCATGGAAGTGTATCCTATACAATTCATACACTATCCGGTAATGTTGGATCTATGCTTAAGAAAATATCAAAAAAATTCCTAAGGCAGAAGTGAATTCATGTTTCTGGGAATAAAAATGCCTAATAAAAGGTACCTAGCATACCTAACAGAAGGTACTAAAAATACCTAATAGTAGGTATTTTGTATAGAATTATTACTTCATAACTTTGTTGGCTACAGATAAAGATAGAAATAACTCTGCTAAAAGAAACCTCTGGCTTCTGTTTTATGATTTTATCACATAAGTTCTGTATATGTACTGATGTTACTGCAATTTTAATTATTAGTTTGATTATCAGTATACATATATGTAAGATAAATTTTATATTAACAAAAAACAGGCAGATGCAAGGAGTGTACTTTCAAGTGGCTACTCTTCTTATCCCTAAATTTATTTTTTATTTCGCTATTAAATAGAAATGCATACTAGTGGTCTATTGATATAGAAAGACAATTTGGAAGTATCTTTTGGAAGTATTTATATGCCATTATTATAGTGTTTTAGCAAAGGACAAAATATACGAATTAAGTCTCTGTAAATCTAGTGTTATTAGTCTTTCATAAATCTACTAAAATTGAGTTTATGACAGCTTTATTACATAAATACCGATAAATAGTCGTAATTTTGCAATCGTTGTAATTTATTTTCTTTCATTTTAATAATGACATTAAGGGCAAAAGATATAAGAATGTTGGAACCGGAGCTCCTTTTACTTCTTCAGAATGGAGATGAAGGAGCCTTTGCCAGTTTGTTTTATGCCTATAAAGATAAGTTGTTTGCTTTTCTGCTGAATATTACAAAATCCGATGCAAAAGCTAAAGATATTGTGCAAGATGTTTTTCTGAAAATATGGCTAAATAGGGCTAACATTTCGGAAATAGAGAACTTTAATGCTTATATATACTTTATAGCCCAAAATCAGGCAATTGATCAGTTTCGGAAATCTTCAAAAGAGTTATTTTTAAATGTAGATGTCTTCAACTCCAAAGAAGATGAGTTAACTCCCGATCCGGCTAGAGTTTTAATAAATAAAGAAACTCAGGAAAAAATAAATGAAGCTCTAAATAAATTACCTCTTCAACAAAAGAAAGTGTTTATTTTGCATAATGAGTACGGGTTTAAACACAGCGAAATTGCTGAACAATTGAATTTGTCAGTATCTACCACCCAAAACCACATGAGAGAAGCATTAAAGAATTTACGTGGCATCCTGTCTCATTCGTTTTTCACGACCTTTCTTTTCTGTTATCTTCTTATTGATTTTTTTTCTCCTCAGCTTTAGTATGCCTTTCCCAAACAGATGGTAAGATTTGGTAACTTTTAAATCAGTTATTACAGACCTTACGCTGAGTAGTAGTAATATTTTCATTACTCAAAATCCTATTTCAAAAAAACATTCTGTATCGACTAGGTGCTTTTAGTTGTTTGTACGTCTTACAAACAACTAAAGTATTTTAGTTTCGATTAGAATAAAAACCAAACAATCTAATAATCGTTTTTTTACTTCAACAGAACCAACACAATGGAAACTGATAGAATTCAATACTTGTTAAAAAACTATCTTTCACAAAATTGCAGTCTCGATGAGAAGAAAGAACTTAATTCTCTGATTAATTCTTTAAAAGATGAAGATCTGAAAAATGAGTTTCGTACATTATGGATGGATTATTATTCTTCAACAACCTTGCCGGAAGAAGATTCACAGGATATACTGACGAGTATTCTAACAGATAAGAAAACTATAAAGCTGACTCAACGGAGAAAAACTGCTCGTTCTGTTTCGCTTCGTATCATTTCAGTTGCAGCTTCATTATTAATCTTCGTCTCGGTTGGAATATACCTGAGGAAAGAAAATACGTCGCAAGTATCCGGTTCTTTTATTGCCAAGGCAGTTTTAGTATCACCCGACCAGGCTACTTCGTATATTCGACACCTTACTTTACCGGATGGTACAAGCGTTGTCCTGAAGTCAGGAAGCACAATTCACTATCCGGAAAAGTTTACCGGAAAAAAACGCGAAGTGATACTTAAGGGGGAAGCTTATTTTGATGTTAAGCATATGAATTCAAAACCGTTTATTATTCACACGGGTAATGTGAAGACAACGGTACTGGGAACTGCCTTCGATATTAAAGCCTGGCCCGGACAAGAAAATGTGATTGTTTCCGTAAAACGCGGAAAAGTAAGGGTTGAGAATGATAAGAAAGTATTGGCGGTATTGACTGTTAATCAGGAAATAAAGTATAACACGACTCGCAATGATGCTGTAAAATCAATCTTGCCGTCAGACAAAGTGGTTGCAAAATGGGCACGCGAAGACATGGTGTTCGATCATGTAACATTGTCCGAAATAACTCAAACACTTAGCAAACGTTATGAAAAAGATATTGAAATAGAGAATAAAGAACTTGCTGATATGGTTATGGTATCTTCATTCAAAGGGACGGAGTCGTTGAACGATATTCTTGAAGTATTATGTGGCGTTTATCCGAATACTGTATTCAGCATTAAAGAAAAAATAGTAATAATATCCTCAAAGTAAGTTTTTTGTATAAGTAATCAGATGAAGAAAAAGTGTTGTCAGAAGATAACAATATAAAATCTATCCAGTCTTTGAAAAAGCAATAGAGGGATCGTTTTAAGATTAAAAGTAAATGACTAAAATAATTATCTGCAAGGATATGAAAATGAAAAGTGTTTTGTCTCATAAATTCAGGAAATTAATTGCAACAGCAAAGCTCTTGCCTTCGATTTGTTTTCGATATTGTTTAAGATTAATCTCCATATATGGTTTAGTTGTGTGTACTTTATTTGCAGCTCCGTCATTGTCAGTAGCACAGTCGTTTGACAAGAAAATAGTATTTGAATTAAAAGAAAAGTCGTTAGCCCAAGGTATTAAGCAGTTTGAAAAGCTATCGGGATTTCGGTTTACCTATTCAGCCCAGCAAGTTGCCAAATACAGTCATATTACAATAGAAAAAGGTAGCCGTACTGTTGAATCAACACTCTCATTGCTTTTATCATCAACAAATTTAACCTACAAAATCAAAGGAAGTAATATTTTAATCATAGAAAAAGCTTCGGTTAGACTTTCAGTATCTCAATCAGCATCGAAATTCTCAATACGCGGAACTGTATCTGAATCAACCGGTAAAAGAACTTCAAAAACATTGCCATATGCAACAATCTCAATACCAGACTATGCTTTATACACCACAACAGGCGGAAATGGAAACTTTGCATTGAGAAACGTGCCTGCCGGGAAAGTTAATCTGAAAATTAATTTTGTCGGTAAATTACCTATTGATACGGTAATTGTTTTAAATGAAGATTTAGATTTGAATTTTGTTTTGTATGAAAATAATTTCAGATTGAAAATGGTTGTTGTTTCGGCAGAAAGTAATAAATCGGGGGTGTCTACTTCATCTTTAATATCAAAAACAGCAATGGACCATCTTCAGGCAACCAGCCTGAAAGATATACTATCATTATTACCGGGTGCTCTTACTCAGAATCAGAGTTTAAATACAGCTTCGCAAGTTAGCATCCGAAACATTGCATCGAGTTCGAATGCAGCCAACCTTACTGCTTTAGGAACTTCCATTTTAAAGGATGGAGCTCCAATATCAAATAATGCAAATTTACAGACAATGAACCCTACCGTGGTTGGAGGAGTTTCGGCATTAGGAGGTGATGCTTCACCGGCTGGTGGAGTAGATATCCGTAACATATCTGTTGAAAATATTGAATCGGTAGAAGTGATTCGTGGAATCCCGTCAGTAGAATATGGCGATGTGACATCGGGAGTTGTAATTCTCAATACAAAAGCAGGGCGTGAACCTTTGCGTATAAAAGCCAAGACTAACCCAAATGTATATCAGATATCAGCGGGAAAAGGATATGATTTGGGTAACCAAAAAGGATCGTTGAACTTTAGTGGTGACTATGCTTATAATGTAAACGACCCGACACAATCATATTTACATTATGAAAGAGCTACGGGTTCTATAAAATATTCAAATAATTTTTTTAATCATAAATGGACTACCAACACTTCGTTAGGCTTTTTATATAGTAAAAATGGCCGTGATAACAATCCGGATGACAAAGTCACCCAGACGGCTTCCGGAGCATTAAATATTGGAGGGAATTTTAATACTAACGGAACCATAATTATCAATAAAGGTTGGTTGAAAAATATACGTTATACAACGGCACTTAATTATACCGTAAAAAACAGTTACTATGAGCAGTTATATACTTCGGCCAATGCTCCCTATTCGGCAACCGTTACCGATGGGGCTATTCTTTCGAACAAACCGAATACAGATATTTATGATGCAACCGGAAACAAGATTACAAATATCAGCGAAGCCGATAAAAATAATTATGCAATTTATTTGCCGAGTTCTTATCTTGCAAGGTATGATATTCATGGGAAAGAAATTGGAGCTTTTGGGAAAGTAACTGCTAACTTGTTTAAAAAGCTGGGAAAAACGGATAATCGGTTAGTCTTTGGATTAGATGTTCAATCGGATGGAAATAACGGAAGTGGAAAACAGTTTTCGTCAGCCTATCCACCTTACAGGAATTTATCGGCTGTAAATGCATCATTCCGACCACGTAGCTATAAGAATATACCGTTTGTGAATCAGTTTGGATTATTTATGGAAGATAATTTTAGCTATTCATTTGGGGATAGAAAACTTAAAATTCAAACAGGAGTGAGGTATGATCTATTCTCGGTGGTAGGTGACATAATTACCCCACGTATCAATACCTCTTTTGATATTATTCCGGATGTTCTGACTTTAAAAGGAGGGTATGGCATTCAGGCAAAAGCACCAACCCTGCTTTATTTGTATCCTGAGAATGCATATTTTGAATACATCAATATAAATGAAATAGCAAATACTTCACTTCCGGAGAATGAGAGATTGTTTATAACCACTACTAAAGTATACAATACTCAAAATAAAGATCTGAAGATAGCAAGAAATAAAAGACTTGAGTTTGGTTTCGGGCTAAAAATAAAAAAGGCAACGCTGGATGTAACTGCCTTTAATGACAGATTGGTGGATGGGTATTCAATGGGAAATACAATCAACACTTTTCAGCCATTTACGTATAACGAATATACGCGAACAACCAGTGGTATTGTGCTTTCTGCGAGTAATCCTGTTTTGTCCAAATTTTATACACCAACCAACGATGTTTTTATAAATACCAAAGGGCTTGAATTTGACATGAATCTTGGACGTATTGAGGCTATTCGCACTTCGGTTACTGCAAACGGTGCATGGATAAAGTCGGAAAACTATGATAATAATTATACCTTTTTTGACGATTACAGCAGCAACGGAGGTGCAAGCAGAACAAATATCGGTCTGTATGAGATAGGAATGGAGAAGAGATGTTCTGAACAACTTGTCACGACACTCAGGTTGACTCATAATATCCCGGAAATAGGATTTGTAGTTACATTAACAGCTCAGGCAACCTGGATTGACAAGGACTGGTATAAATTTGGAAATGATTCGTTGCCTGTAAAATATATATCAAAACAAGACGGAAAAGTTTATGATTTTGATCCGGCGCTGAAGAACAACCCCGAATTCTCAACATTAATACGACATGTAAATCAGAAATATTATATAACAGAAAGTTTACCACCACTTTTCTGCTTCAATATTAATGTGACAAAAGAAATAGGCGATTTCTTACGAGTTTCTTTTTTTGCTAATAATATGTTCAGAGATTATCCGATTGCTGAATCCAAGCGAAATCTCGGAACCTATTATGTCAGAAACAACAGTTTCTTTTTCGGTCTCGAATTATCCATATTTTTAAAATAAATTCACAAATACAAATAAATATGAAAACAAAAAAATTAGGTGCTTTAGTTTTTTCCTTGGCAGTTTTGTTGAGCTCTTGTAAAACAGAGAACCCTGGAATAAGTTATATTTCTGTGTCAATAAATGCTGTTTCTAAAATAGACGGTGTTTCCACCAATGGTCTTAAAGTAGTGCTCGAAAACTTCGACGAAGGGGTGAAAATTGTAAAAACGTTATCGGGTCAAACTACAATTGATAGTATTATTCCCGGGATATATAATATTACCGTATCGGGACAAGCTGAGGACCAATATGGTAAAGCTTATAATCTTTCAGGTAGTCTTACAAGCAGGACACTTTCAACCAACAAAGAAGTGTTGAAAGTTGATATTGACGGGTCCAGTTTCAATCCTCTTATATTTAAGGAGATTTATTATGCCGGGACGAAATATACAAATGCAAGTGGAGGATCAGCAAATTATTTTCGTGATCAATTTTATGAAATCTACAATAATTCAAAGTTAACAATATATCTTGATGGAATATACTTTGCAAGTTTAGTGCCGGTAAAAGCAACAGCTACACTTCCTGTTTGGCCTACTACAGATAGTGCTAAATATGTCTATACTGATAGACTCTGGAAAATACCAGGGAAAGGTACCCAATATCCATTGGCTCCAGGAGAGTCTTTTGTAATATCTCAGTTTGCAGCTAATCATAAATTAGCTATTTACTGTCCAACATCACCCATTGACGGTTCAGGTTCAGAATTTGAGTTTAATATGAATAACGCAAACTTTCCAGATCAACCGGCAGATGATATGGTACATGTGTTCTATAATGGAAGTAGTGAAAAAGGCACTGTTCCTCAATATTTAACATCGGTATTTGGGGGAGCTTATGTTATTTTCAAAGTTCCTGAAGGCAAGACCTATGATCCTGTAAATGACGCAACTCTGCGAACTACTAACTTAGCAACCACTTCTACAACTTTATATGCAAAAGTACCTGTGAAATATGTACTAGATGCTGTAGAAGCAGTTGATAATGAAGCTGCAATTCAATACAAACGGATTCCATCTCTTTTGGATGCCGGAGCTACTTATGTGGGAGCTACTTATAACGGACTTGGAGTTGCCCGTAAAAAAATAGGCGAAAATGCTGATGGAACCCCTATTCTGCAAGATACCAATAATAGTACAGATGACTTTGACAGAGGAGTTACACCTCAGTTTAGAAGAAGCAATTCAAAAGTGCCATCATGGAATCATACCCTGGTAAAATAAAGTTACCTTGATTTCTATATTATAAAAAGATGAAACAACATGACAAAATTCAAAGTTTCCATTACACATGGTAACGATTGTTTTTTGTCATGGGTTCCATCTGTAAATTAAAAAAGTTCGTTACACATGAATTATTCCATAAGAACTGCAAGCAGCATAATATTTTTCACTTGTATATCCATATTTATAAATGCACAGGAAGTAAATACACCTGCGGCTTATGAATTAAAGTCGACCGAAAATTTGTGGCGGCAGACCAACAATGCGGCCGGTTCTCTGATAGATAATTCATATAATTATACGATTGTAAATTCAAGCTACGACTTCTATAACGGGAATTTCCACCGACCACAACAAGGTGAAAGTGGTAAAGATTTTAATTTCAATTCTGAAGGTGCAATATTACTTGATAAGTTCTACGTCTGGGGCAGTTTTAATTATACCCAGAATAACATTAAAGATGCCAATTATAATGCATCTATTATTGACCCTTACAGAGGCATGCCCTATATTGTTGCTGACACCAATAAAAGTGACTGGCGTAACCAACACTATGATTTAAGATTCAGAGTGGCTACCTTTCCACATAAAAAAGTTGCTTTTGGAATAGAAGGAATTTATAAAGCATCAATCGGTGCTAAGCAGCGGGATATTCGTACCGAAAACTTATTTTATTTGTTGAATTTAAAACCCGGTATAGTTTATTCTTTTGATAAAAAACATCACTTGGGACTAAATGGTGAGTATTATAGTATCAAAGAAGAATCAAACATGTCCAATGTAAATACGTATATTGATCAACAATATTACGAATTATATGGTTTAGGCACTTCAGTACAAGGTATTGGTTCTGGCAGAACGACCAACTATGTGGGGAGCAGTTTTGGGGGAAGTCTGCAATATAATTATCGGGGGCCAATCAATTTACTTTTTGAATCCAGCTATTCGAAAAAAAACGAAACTGTTGAAATAGGATTCTCAAGACCACGAAAAGATGCTTCAGTGGCAGATGAGATATTGAACGCCAAGCTAATAATGTTTAAAAAAGAGCAAGATTATACAAACCGAATTTCGTTGAATCTTACTAACAGAAAAATTAACGGGACACAATATGTTACTAAATATGACAATTCGATTTCGCAGTTAGGTTGGATTGTAATGAGTAGTGCTGTACGCTCAACTTTTACCAACACTACATTAATTGCCGATTATACTCTGATAGCAAATGAAGGACTTGAATACAACTGGGTTATAGGGATGCGTGGAAAATACGAAGCAGAAGATGATGTTTATCTTTTACCCAAATCGAACAAGAATGCTGCAAACGTTACAACAAATATCTATGGTAAAAAGAGCTTTAAAATTTCCGACAAGTTATTAAAGCGTTTTTTAGTTGGTGTTGATTTAAGTTACAACAAAAATCTTTCCGGCGAATATCAATATAGCGGACAACACGCCGATTATTTGATTGTTACCGATTTTGAAAAAACTGATCTGAACTACTTAATTGCAAACTATTATTCTGCCGGAATTTCAGCTTGTTACTCACAAAAATTAGATGAAGCTAAAAAAGCAAATCTATTTATAAAAGCTGACTTCAATTACACATATACATCTGATTTCGACTTCAATAATCGACGTTTAGCTCAGATAAGCTTTGGTTTTAATTTTTGATTTATTGAGAATTAAGAGAGCTGAAGATGATTTAAAAAGACAACCCATACTTATCTAAAAAAGATACAAGTCATGGTGAATAACAAAAAAAATGTTTTCCTTGTTTTCTTATAATCTTGAGTATTATTGTTTTCACAACAATACATTAAACCAACCATTTTGGGAAAGACTACTGAAATAGCTTGCTTGGTTTCGTTTATCCTATAAAAGGCAATTAATATCTGATGCATGCCTTGAACTGATAAACAATGGTTCAACACCGGAATTAATAAAAGCCGAATCATTACGAACATATAATCAATTAAACAATTAAAAATGAAATTCCCCATAAATTCAAGGTACATATTTCTTATCCTTTTAATACTGAGTTTATCTTTGTCAGCTCAGGTTTTTATCGAAAAACCGATCTCACAACATCCTACTTCATTTGCCATTATTACGGACAGTAAAACATTCGAGAAAAGTAAAGAGGCAATTTATAACTATCGAGATGCACTTGAATCGGATGGGCTTTCGACATACATAATTAGTTCGTCATGGACTTCGCCGGATGAAGTAAAAAAGGAAATAGCCATACTTTATGAAGCCCACAAAAACCTTGAAGGCTTAGTTCTTGTTGGTGATATTCCTATTGTGTTAATTAGAAATGCACAACATCTCACAACTGCATTCAAGATGAATGAAGATAAATTCCCTTTTCCTCAGTCCTCAGTCCCTAGCGATCGGTTTTATGATGATTTGCATCTGTCTTTTTAATTTCATATCGCAGGACAAAAAACAGCCGCTCCATTTTTACTACAAATTACGTGAAGATGGTGTACAAATTCTAAACCCCAACTTTTATTCGGCTCGCATAAAATATCCCGAAAAAAGAGGAGGGGATAAGTATAAGGCTATTTCCGATTTTCTAAATAAAGCGGCTTCGGCAAAGAAAGATCGGAATAATCCGCTCGACAATATAGTATCGTTTACCGGAGCTTCCTATAATTCAGAGTGTCTCACAGCCTGGCTCGATGAAGGTAAATCATTGCGTGAGAATTTTCCTTTTGCTTGGAAAACCGGAACCTCAGCTAAGCAATTAAACTTCAGAATGGATGACTTTATGAAGCATCTTTTAATCAACGAACTGCAACGACCTGAAGTGGATGTGTTTATGTTCCATGAACACGGCATGCCTACCCAACAGCTTATTAATAATGAGCCGGCAGGTGCTTCTTTTGAGAGCCGATATAATATTCTGCAGAACTCAATTTACTCCGATGTGAGGCGTGAAGTTTCTCGGGGGAAAATATCACTGGATTCTGCCAAAAATCAATATGCAAAACAATACAATTTTAAATTAAGCTTTTTCGATAAACTGTATGACAAAGATCTAATTAAGCAAGATTCACTAGAACAGGCTGATGTTATGATTAACTTGTCTGATTTGAAGAGTTTAAGTACAAATCCGGCATTTGTTTTACTGGATGCTTGTTATAACGGTTCGTTTCACGAAGATGATTATGTTGCCGGCTATTACATTTTCAATCCGGGAAAAACTTTAGTCGTTTCGGCCAATACACGCAATGTGTTGCAAGATCGTTGGACTGAAGAACTGATCGGGTTATTATCATATGGTGCCCGTGCCGGACAATATAACCGCTATGTAGCAACGCTTGAAGGACATTTGATTGGAGACCCGACAGTGAGATTCTCAACGCCT
>Ga0302209_10001168_pt1 | contig 11602 bp, 11 predicted proteins | sample II_Fen_E3_1_FD_194574 | JGI IMG/M metagenome (GOLD analysis project Ga0302209, IMG submission 194574) | Peat permafrost microbial communities from Stordalen Mire near Abisko, Sweden - II_Fen_E3_1 | ecosystem: Environmental > Terrestrial > Soil > Wetlands > Permafrost | place: Sweden: Abisko...
AACTTCTTCCTGCTTATATTTTTTATATATATTTTTTACTTTCAACATTTTATCCACCTACTTTTGTTTACTGAGACGATACCGTCCCATATGTGCTTCAGCAAAATGGAATAACACCTGCGCAATTGAACAGATGATAATATACCCCACAAAAACATCCAAATAAGCCTCAATGTAGTTATACCCATAAGAAGCCGAAACTTTTGCCACTGCGGTCATATCCTTTACCGTCATCAAAAAAGCCAGTGACGTTCCTTTAATTAAATTCACCGTAAGATTACAAAGATTCGGCATAGCAACAACCATTGCCTGTGGCAGTAAAATATGAATATATGCCTGCACCTTCGTTAATCCTGCACACTCGGCGGCTTCAAGCTGTCCTTTTTCAACACTACCAAACGCTGAACGCAGTACTTCGGATAAAAGCGCGATAATATTTAACGTAAATACAATATATGCATAAAAAATAGGGTCCCAGTCAAACACATTAATATCAAATGACCAGGCTTTCATCAGTGCGTTAAGCAGACTTGGCAACAAACTATAAATCATGAGAATCTGCAATACGATCGGTGTACCTCGAACAAAAGTGACATAAGCACTCACAGGCACTTTCCAAAGGCTCTTGCCTTTTTGCAAGCGAATAAGAGCGATCGTGAAAGCGAAAGGGGCTGCCGCCAAAAGAGGTATAATGGTAAGTTTAAGCGTAGTTGGCACAGCTGCCAAAACAATATAAAATGTATCGATTAAAAATTTATAATTGATTTCCATTGCCTATTCCTCCCTTGTCAAGCTGCCTGTTTATGCCGAGAAAATCTTTGTTCAATCCAAAGGAATAGTTTTTCCATACCAATGGTAAGAATCAGATAAATCAATGCCAAAGCCAAATATGTTTCCATTGCATAGGCACCATAATTCATCGATACAATAAGCTGCCCCTTACCGATAAGATCAATAAACCCGATGGTATAAGCTAACGAGCCATCCTTCATTAAACTAATGACCGAGTTGCCAAAATTCGGCAAAGCTACGACGGTCGCCTGAGGTAAAACAATATGAAAAAACGCCTGCCACGGACTAAGACCAATACTAACAGCTGCTTCATATTGTCCGTGATCAATCGCTTCATATGCAGACCGCATAACCTCAGAAACAGGTGCAGCAAAAAGAAAGGTGAAGCTTATAATTACAAAAAACAATTTGTCATAATCATTGATATTCGTATCTAATACTTCCAAACAAAATTTTGGTAAACCGTAAAACACAATAAACAAAAGTACGATCGGCGGCGTGCAGCGAATGATATACGTATAAGCTTGTGCCAATCGCTGAAAAAGCTGGTAAGAACCCTCTTTCGCCCAAGCCAATAGCCCGCCGGCAATGGAACCGAAAAAGATCGTTCCCACTACCACAGCAAGAGTTGCTGACAAAAAGGGCAGCAATATTGGAAAAACATCAACTAAAAATTGTAGAGAAAATGGACGCATAGGGATTCTCTCCTTTAAGCAATCAGTCTTTTACATATTGGAAAAGATCTTCACCAAAATATTTATTTTCGAGTTCCTTAATCTTCCCACTATCTTTTAATTGTTGAATTGCTTTATCATAATCATCAGCCAATTGCTGATTCTTTTTATTGAAAACTGGATAGGTTGGAATCGCTTTATATCTTACAAATGAAAGTTTATCCGCTAAATTGTGGTAAGAACCGGTTTCTTTTTCCACATTGCTTTTATAGCTAAGTTCAATATCAATATAAGCATCATAACGGCCTTCTAAAACCCAGGTATATGCATCAGCAACCGTAAAAGCTTCCGAAGAAACCAACTTAATTGGTGTATCCGCATGCGTTTTATTAAAAGCTTCAATAACATTATATTGAGCATTTTGTGGTGCAATCGGTACTAGCTTGCCACTAAACTTGGCAAAGGATTCAATATCCTTAATCTGATCAGCATTATCTTTACGATATACTAACCCAATAACACTTGCGCCCACTGGTTCTTTCGGGAAAATGAATTTTTCCTTACGAGCTTCGGTGAGCCATGCACCTTTTGTACCCAGATCGTATTTCCCCGACTCAACGCCAATTAAAAGATCATCATCTGAGGTTGGCACAAATTCAAATTTATACTGTGGCAAAAGTTTTTGTACTTCTTTTAATACGGCAACTTCAAAGCCATCGGATTCACCCTTATCATTCACAAAATCATAAGGTACGTAAGCTTGTGTATGTGCAATATGAACAACTTTAGGTCCGCCCTCGGCTGCACCGGAAGATTTGTCCACTGTCTTGTTTGCGCCGCCGCAGCCAACTAGCCCCAAAGCAAGACCCGCTACGATAAATAAACCAAAAACATTTTTCAATTTCATAATTTCCAACTCCTTACAACTTTTATCAAATAAATTTACTTTTTCCCTGCGTCACGTACCCATTCAAGACGCTCTAGCGCCAATCCGCGAGGTACAGTACAATCAGCTCCCAATAAAATGCCTTCACGACCTGCTTCTGCAAGCAAACGCTGTGTTTCCGCTTTGACGGCTGCTTCATCACCTTTAGCGAGAATGTCTTCTACCGTGTTGCCAAAGCCACCAATGACAGCTTTTCCGCCGAAGATTTTTTTCCCTTCTGCCAAGGAAATATTTTCTACAATCGCCGCCCAATTATATGCTTTTACCTCATAATTAACATACCAAGTCAAATCGTTATGGTGTCCATCATAACCACAAATATGCAAAACATTATTCGGATTCGCGCGGTTTGCTGCTTGTAATATTTTTTGTTCACCTGGAGCAAAAACATCTAAATATACATCCTTTGTAATGCGTGAATCATCAATATTCTGTACACTGAAATAAATACCATCCGCACCACCTTCTTTTATAATGCGTTCCGCTAGCGTTGCGATATCTTGTGCAATTACGTCCAGCCCACGTTTAACAGCCGCTTTATCTTCCGCAATAAAGTCACCAAGTAAAGTTTTGTTATAATTCGATAACGACCATTCGAGTACACGTGCTGGGGCAAAAATATTATAAAATGTAAATACGTCTCGTTTAATAAATTTCTGTAATTCTTTGACTAAAGCAACTTGTTTTTCAATCCAAGGATGATCTTTACCAAGTGGCTCTAATTTGCCAAAATCTACTGCCGAATGAATAGCAGCGAACGCTGGATGCGGATAAATAAAATATCCATCACTCATAAGTTTCACAAAATCCGGTTTGAATGCCTCATAAAAAGCTCGATGCCCCTCAATATTTTTTTCAGAAAGTGTTGGATCGGTAAATGCATCCGCTTTATCTTCATTCTCTACAAAATGAAACCAAAACCCAACTGGTACTCGTTCTACTTTTTTATTTTCTAATGCAGCTTCCACAAGTTCTCTCTTTGTCTGTGTCATAAAAAATTCACCATACCTTTTTTTTATTTCTAAAAATAATTGCGCCAAAGCATATAATTAATATATGTTTTGTTTTATAACTATAATATTAACATAGTTTATTGGTATGTCAAGTATGAAATTGGATTTTTCGAAAAAATTTTAACTATTTTATTTTATAAATGTTGTAATATATTGTACGAAAAAAGCGAGGGACGCCCCCTCGCTAAAAACTAACTTATATTTTTACCACAATACGTGTCGTTGTTTTCGATACATCGAACTGCATAATCAAAAGGAACCTTTGATTATAAATGTTTTCCATAGAATTCCGTCAATTTAGCAACGGCTTGATCCACATATTTGGGTACCCAATATGTTTGGATATGAGTTGCACCCTTGATCAGGAATAATTCTTTATCATTTGTGCCAGTTGCTGCTGCAAAGCACTGTTTCGTCATATATAAAGTATCCGCATCAGTGCCAGCCATCATCAGTAATGGTTGCGCGATCAGATCCATATTATTAGCCGCATCAAACGTAAATAAATCAAGATTACTGCTAACGGTATAACGGAATGTAGAATTCGGATATGCATGTGTCTTACCATAATATTCATAGCCTTCACGATACAAATCAGGCATTTTAGCAAGCTGCTCTGCACTCAGTTTCATATCCAGCATATCTGGAGTATATTGTACTTCACCACCAGCAACTTCTTGAGCTCTGGCTACCGAAGCTTGCTGCAAACGTTTTTGAATCGTATCTTTTTGCGAATCCATAAATCCATTACGACGAACAATACCCGTATTGAACATACTAAGCGTTGCCACCGCTTTAAAACGCTTGTCAGTTTGCGTTGCCTTTAATGTGTAGCCGCCGCCACCACAAATCCCCAAAATTCCTAGACGCTCTGAATCCACTCCCGGATAAGAAGAAATTACATCGGCCATCCCGTGAATATCTTCAACCCTATAGGTCGGTTTGTCAACGTTGCGCGGAGATCCGCCACTTGCTCCCTGAAAAGAAGCATCGGCTGCAATGGTGATATAACCTTTTTCAGCCATGCGTTGTGCGTATAAACCAGCGACCTGTTCCTTGACTCCGCCATTAGGATGTGCAACCACAAGTGCTGCATATTTTTCCTTGTTTGCCTCATCATATCCTGCTGGTGTATAAACATTAGCCGAAATTTTTATGCCATTTAAATCATAAGTGATTGGATGAATATTCACCTTTCCTGGTTCATTCTGAGTAATTGCTCCCTTATAAACCAGCCCAAATGGATTTTCATTCGGACTTTTGAAGGTGCTTGGATCTACGTCTTGAAAGCCTCGTTTTTCCATTATCACAACGGGATGATTGCCGCGCGGCACCTCTTGAGCGCTGACTTCATGCCCACCATACCCGGTGATCATCAGCCCCAAGGTAAATATCGCTATACTTGCTTTTACTTTCAAATTCATCAAAATTCCCTCTTTCTATTTTTATTAAAATATTTTTTGGCATTCTATGATTAAAATTCACTGGTGTTTTTTCTTTATTTATTATAGTTCTATTATGTCACAAAACCATATTTATCTGGTATAACGATCATCTCATCGGCTTGCCTAATATTATCAAAAATAATTTTCATGCATCCGTTTATGAATCTTTCCCCCGCACAGATCTGCGCCTTACTTTATTTATAAACGAGTTATTCTCTCTATTTCTCCATTTTTCGCAAAAAAATATGTTGGAATAAGCAATTTATTTTTGCTTATTCCAACATATTTTGTAGAATCTTTTACGACACTATATCATGATCCATACACGAATTACCTTATGCATATCTTGCCCGTAAACGTTTAATATCCTCTCTTGGCGGATAACCAAACATCCGCAAATATTCTCGGCTGAACTGGGACGGACTCTCATAGCCTACCTGAAACGCTGCATCAGCTGCATCCATCGATTCTGCAAGCATCAGCTGTCGCGCCTCCTGCAACCGCAACTGTTTTTGAAACTGCAACGGGCTCATTGCCGTAACATCTTTAAATTGACGGTGCAATGTCGGCACACTAATATTTGCTTTCTTGGCAAGTTCATCAATTCGCATTGCCTGATTGTAGTTTTGAGTTATTTCTTTGACAATTTCCCGTATCTGATATGCATAACTGTCTTTAATGGTAAACTGCCGCAAGGTATCACCATACTTACCCATAAGCAAACGATAGAAAATTTCTTTCGTATAAATTGGTGCCAATATTGGAATATCTTCGGGTCTTTCAACCAGCCGTACCAAGCGAGCTACGGCATCCATAAGCGGCAATTCAATCTGTCCAACATACATGGCACGATTTTGCTTTTTTTGCAATTTTTCATGTTTATCTACATCATGTATAAGATCTATGACCTGATTTGGTATAAACTCTAATTTTAGTGAAATATAAGGCTTCTCTTGCGTTGCTTCCGTAACCTGTCCTGTTACTGGCAAAGCCAGCGATGAAATAAGATAATCGGACGGACCATAACAAAAACGCTGCTCGGCCAAACAAATTTCTTTTTCGCCCTGTAAAATAATACAAAGTGACGGTTTATGAAAAATATGCCTCGGCTCATTGGTATACGACTGGCGCAAAAAGAACAGAGATGGAACTTCCGTCGGTTCCGTGCCTTCGCCTTGCATATAACGACTAATAAGTTTAGCCAGATCCTGACTGTAATCCTCTAATTTATCCATCATTGACAATCGCCCCCTGTTGCCTGCAGCCTTTCAGCTACCTTCTCACGTATAACAAATCTCATATAGCTTAATTATTCATACGCTCTATTTTTTCCTGCCTAAACTTTGTCAAATCATTCTTCATTGATAAAATCATTTACGTATTATCATTAGACCTACCGGATAATGACCACTATTAACTTACCAAAAGCCAAGTTATTTTTCCTCACTTGGCTTTAAATATTCGGCAACCTTTTGATAATCTTCATCATAACTATCGAGTTTATTTTTTAAGCGATCTACCGTTTCCTTTAAAACATTGAGACGCCCCTGCATAATTTCATACTGTTCTTCCATGAGTCTGCGGCGTGTCTCAAGCGTTGCATCCCCCATTTTAAAAAGCTGCACATATTCAACCAGCACGCCAATCGGCATTCCAGCCGCACGCATACATTTAATAAACTCAATCCAATGTATATTATCCTCGGTAAAGTTACGGACACCATTTGCCTGACGTGCAATATGCGGCACCAAGCCAGTCTGATCATAATAACGCAGCGTATCAACGGATAGCCCCGTGCGCACACTGACTTCAGCAATCAACATTTTTATACACCTCCACATATTTCAATAAGCTCACCAAATACAATTTCTCGTACGAATTACATCATACCCAATACTGGATGTGGAACATAAAGTGCTTCAAGCGCATTCACTTCTTCTGATGTTAACTTGATAGAAAGCGCGCCTACTGCTTCTTCAATGTGTTGAACGCTTCTCGTCCCAACAATCGGAGCATTTACATAGTCTTTCTGTAGTAACCAAGCAAGTGCCATCTGCGCCATTGAGATGCCTCGGTTTGCTGCGACTTCTTTCAGCCGTTCAACAACTATCTTGTCTAACTCTTTGGTGCTGTCGTAGACCATCTTGGCAATATCGTCGATTTTCGTTCGTTCTGTAACCGCTTCCCATTCATGCGTAAGACGTCCGGCAGCTAAGGGGCTCCAAGGAATAATACCAATCTTTTCTTCCTGACAAAGCGGTATCATTTCACGTTCTTCTTCACGATACATTAGATTATAATGATTCTGCATCGTTACGAACTTTGTCCAATTATGTTTTTCCGCAATATTCTGCAACTTCAAGAACTGCCATGCATACATTGAAGATGCACCGATATATCTTACTTTACCGCTCTTTACAACATCATGCAAGGCCTCCATGATTTCTTCCATGGATGTATTTGGATCTAAGCGATGAATTTGATATAAATCCACATAATCCATGCCAAGACGTTGCAAACTCTTATCAATTTCACCCATAATCGCCTTACGAGAAAGACCTCCACCATTCGGTCCCGGACGCATCTTCATATCGACTTTTGTAGCTACAACGATTTCATCACGATCTGCAATTTCATTTAAAATTTTACCAGTGATTTCCTCGCTTGTGCCATTCTGATAGATATTTGCTGTATCAAAATAGTTGATACCAAGTTCTAGCGCACGTTGAATCATTGGCCGTGCTTTCTCTTCTCCCATAGCCCACGGAAAAAGCCCTGTTCCAGTAGTCCCAAAGCTCATACAGCCCAGAGCGATTTTCGATACATCCATTCCAGTATTACCAAGTTTTATATATTCCATTTTTCATAATCCTCCTACTATTTTATGTTTTTATAAATCTAAATTTAATTCAGAACGCCCTTATTTAAATTGCATATTCTATAAAAGTGCACTCCTTTCCTTTGATATATTCTACATTAATGCCTCAAGCATACTCGAGGTCAAGCCCTTTTTTTATTTTTTATTTTGGAATCGGTTTCCAGTAGATAATTTGCATCAACGTAAATTATTGCTATTTTTTTATAACACAAAAGAGGCGACTGAACAGTGCTGCTTATCCGTTCAATCGCCTTATAAAATACATTAATATACTACTAAAGTCTCTAACAATTACTTTTTAGCAGGAAGAATACTATTTTGTTCAAATTTATTTACTACTTCATGCAAATATTTAATAATTGGTATGTGTTGTGGACAAGCACTTTCACATTGTTTACACCCAATACATTCACTAGCTTTTCCATGATTAATCGCAATATTATTATAGTATACCATCTGACTCGAGAAACTCCCCGTCGTACGCATAATACTGTTATACAAGGCAAAATATTTTGGAATAGGAATATTCTTCGGACATCCATGTGTACAATATTCACAGGCTGTACATGGTACAGTTGTATTTTCATTAATAATTTTTGTGACCTTTTGAATAATAACATTTTCTGCTTCATTTAAAGGTACAAATTGATCCATAAAAGAAGTATTATCCTCTATTTGTTCAATGCTATTCATGCCGCTTAACACACAAAACACACCTTTTTGACTGGCTGCAAAACGAATTGCCCAGCTTGCAGTGGACGCAGTCGGATTATAATCTTTCATCAGCTTCTCAGCTTCTTTAGGCACATTAATAAGTGTACCACCCTTACATGGCTCCATAACAATAACTGGCTTATTATACTTATTGGCAACTTCTAAACAACGGCGTGATTGAACATTCGGCTGTTCCCAATCGACATAGTTAATTTGCAGTTGAACGAAATCCAGTTTATCACCATATTTCGCTAAAATCTCATCTAATAATTCCGGTGTGTCATGAAATGACATACCAACAACTTTGATTTTCTCCTCTGCTTTTTTTTGCACAACAAAATCAAATGCACCATACTTCCGACACTTTTCGTAAACATTAGAACCCATATTATGCAAAAGATAATAGTCAAAAAAATCGACGCCGCAATTTGTTAACTGTTCATTAAAGATGCGTTCCAAATCAGCAGTATCCTTAAAATCGCGCAACGGCATTTTTGTGACAAGTTGGAACGACTCCCGAGGATGACGCTTCACCAAAGCCTCACGCATTGCACTTTCAGCATGATAGCTATGATATGTATACGCCGTATCAAAATACGTGAAACCTTTTTCTAAAAATGTATCAACCAATTTGTTTAATGTTTTGGTATCAAACGATGTTTGATCTTCCTTATTAAGTAGTGGTAATCTCATACAGCCAAAGCCAAAATTTTTTTCCATGTAAAATTTCCCCTTTTTCTAAATTCTTATTAACAAAATAAACATTTGAAGTTTATTTATATTAAACTGTCTTATACTTAATCCAGCTTCCAGCCATATACCGATAAACGAAAATACCTGCCTTAACAAACCAGTCAATAAACATAGCTACCCAAGTGCCAAACATTCCCATATCGGCGTAAATACTTAACACATAACCGAGGGCAATACGACAAAAAACCATCGACAGCGTTCCCACGATCATCGGAAATCTTGCATCATTTGAAGCACGGAAGGTCACAGGCAAACTATAGGCAAGCGGCCAAATGATAACAGCAAGAATTCCGTGATACCAAATTATCTTTGTGGTCAACATCGTTGCTGTCTCTGATAATCCATATATATCTAAAATCGATGGTAATAATGCCAATACAACGACACAGCTCACAAAATGGGCCACATACACCATAGAAATAACTTTTTTTGTATAATATTTAGCCTGTTCATAATCTCCAGCCCCAACACATCTTGCTATAACTACGGTTAAAGCAAGACCAATTGCCATACCAGGCAATACTTGAAACATGACGATCGTACCCGACACCGCATTAGCCGCAATAGCTGCTGTACCAAACGTAGCCACAAGACTTAGAACAACGATTCTGCCAAAATAAAACAACCCATTTTCCACTCCATACGGAACACCAATATTTAAGATTTTTTTTATCATATTCCAATTAAATTTGTGTTTTATGGTTTTCTTTATATATAATGGCTGTTTTTTATTAAGTGCCAATGCCAGAACAATCACTGCTGCTGCAATCCGCGCTAACAATGTAGGGATCGCAACGCCCTCCGTACCAAAATTAAAACCATAAATAAGAATTGCATTACCCAGTGCATGTAGGATATTCATTGCCAACATAATTTGCATTGGAAGCTTTGAGTTTCCCATAGTCCGAAAGATAGCAGCTCCAGAATTGTATAAAGCCAAAAATGGAATAGATAATGCCGTAATCATCAGATAAATATCCGCTTCATGAGAAACTTCTGCCGAAATTTGCCCGAACAAACCATGTAAAATTAGTGGCTTAAGTAAATAAATAATAAGCATAATAATAACGGATATGCCTCCAGAAAACCATACCAATTGATTAGCCGCATCTCTTGACTCTTCCATTTTTTTTCGACCAATATACTGTCCTGCAACAACGGCTCCACCAGTCGATAATGCCGCAAATATGCTAATCAGCAATGCCATCACAAAATCGACCAAAGAAACACCCGATACAGCAGCTTCCCCTACATGCGCTACCATAATTGAATCTGCTAAGCCTACCAAATATTCTAAAAACTGTTCTATAATCACTGGTAAAAATAATTTAAATAAATCCCTATTTGAAAATAATCTTTTTGTCGCTAAAATTTCTTGTGACAAGCGTTCTCCTCCTATTTTCCCATTTTCCTTAATTCATCTATTGTTATTGCTTTACATTTCTAGATTCTATGCTTACTTTTTTCTTGAAATTCAGTTTATCACCTAGAGTTAAGTCCAAGTCAAGTATTTGAAAACAAAAAAGATGTCGCTCTGATTTTTGGCAACATCTCCAAAAGATTTCATAAAATTTGTTTCACCTATAGCTTACTCAATCTTTGGTATCTTTTAGATCACGTTTTTTCCCTATTGATAAAGTATCATATCGCTTAATTTTATAATCCAAACGTTCTATGGTTCTTTTCATTGCTTCCTGTTTTTCATATAGTTTTCGACGTTGTTCAATCAGCAGTTCTTTTCGCGCCGCAATTGTCGAATCCCCCTGTTGAAAAAGTGCTACATACTCAATTAATATTTCGATCGGCAGCCCTGCAGCTCGCATGCATTTGCTAAACTCAACCCATTTGCAGTCTTCTTCCGTATAATCACGGATACCACTTTTATTACGATGCACGGTCGGAACAAGTCCAATGCGTTCGTAATATCGCAGCGTATCATGCGATATTTCATATTTTGCGCTTACTTCAGCAATTAACATAAAAAACACCTCTTCCCTTTATTTTTAAAACATAACACGGTTATGTAAAGCATTTTCTTCATACAATTTATATATCGTTTACAAATCTATCGTAACACTTGGAGTTCAGTCCAAGTCAATATTTTTTTATAGATAATTTCAAAAAATTCACATCAAAATACAATTTCATACAACCATCGTGAAACTTCTGCCAGTGAATTCACCATACCACTGCTCGTATCAAGCGAAATGCTATCGACAAAATTTGCCTTGTTACCTCGCTTGTTTCAATACAAAATAGCGAGGAAAATTTTCCTCGCTAAAATTCACTTTATATTTCTCAAAAGCTGCCTTGTTTTTAAAATACCAACGCAGAAATCCTAAAAGTTTTTATATTACAGCTTCCTATTCGAATTTACTAACTGCGAT
>Ga0302209_10001169_pt1 | contig 11600 bp, 9 predicted proteins | sample II_Fen_E3_1_FD_194574 | JGI IMG/M metagenome (GOLD analysis project Ga0302209, IMG submission 194574) | Peat permafrost microbial communities from Stordalen Mire near Abisko, Sweden - II_Fen_E3_1 | ecosystem: Environmental > Terrestrial > Soil > Wetlands > Permafrost | place: Sweden: Abisko...
TTCCTTCTGAGTTTTCTTAACAAGAGCAATTCTTGCTTTCTCTTCCTTTTTTGCGAGAACTTCTAAACGATGTTTTTCTTTTTCTGCATTAATTTCTGCATTAATTCCATCTGCAATTGACAAATTAGTCTTTTTTTCTTCTTCAGTCATACTGTCTAATATTAAGTTTACAATTTCGGATAATTCATTTTCATTATACTTATCATACTCATTAACCACAAGTTCCTGTGTTTTTGAATAATGTTCTAATCCTTCTGGCTGCTCATTGTGTTTTAAGCACAATAAATATTTAATGTTCAGTGATTCCATTTTTATTGAACTCGCTATAGAACCAATATATTCATTAACAAAACTCTCAAGCTGTTTATCGTCATCTGTTACTCCAACTTTTCTTAATGTAAATTTTGTATAAAGAAATGCTATAATAACATCATTTTTTGTCCATCTACTCTTAATCTTTTCTCCTGCTACGTGTTCGTTTTTTACTACTTGTTTTTCAACATTCTGATCAATTTCTAATAAATTCATATACTACTCTTAAATTTTTAAATTAATAATTAATATCTTTCTATCAAAGTTACTAAAAATAATTTAAACAATCTAATAAAATATATAAGTTTTTAGTTAATAGTAGTTAATAAACAATCAAAAATTAAACTTTAATAAATCAATAAATTTCTCACCATTCTTTGTTTTTACATCATCAACTGTTGTTTTTGATGATACTATCTTACAATAGGATTCTAATGCATTTTGAGCATCTAATAAGTTATTACAAGGTGTTTTAATATCAGATACTACAACGTAGTCTTCAATATAATCTTTTAGAAATTCTGTTTCTACTATTGATTTTTTAGATAATATCAAATTCTTTTTATAATCTAAATACATTGTTATTGTATTGCTTTTTAGGACTACATAGCCTTCATTTGGTGTGTTATATCCAATTTTCATTGGAAAGCTACTTACATATGATGAGTTGTTCTGATCACTGTATGAAGATAATTGTGAGTTTTCATTATTTTTAAAGGAATATTTTTTATCCTTTCTTACACGTTTACAACGAGGAACATGATGTTTATTTTTTAAATAATCAAGATGAAGTTTAACGTGATTTATTTCTGTGTATATTATAAATCTATAATTGTGATATCCACAAGACCTACCTGCAAAACTTTGAACAATAAAACTAGTTCTATATGAAGAATCATTTGCAGTTGATCTATCAAATAACATTACTATATTTGATTTATCTAATTGATATGATTGTTTCATCTTCTCTTTAATGAATATTATTGTGGGAGCATCAGGGTTTAGTTTTAAGGTATCATTAATAACTTCTTTATCTTTCTCATAATATGTCAATGTAGAGAAGCCAGCAGGTATTAGGTTGTCTGTATTGGTATTTCTATTGATTCTGACAATATAATAACCTATTTTATGATTGAAACTTTCAACTTCATTCTTAAAGTTATTTTCACCTTCAGTAGTTGATAAATCAAATGACTGTCTTAATAAATTATTATCTAAGAAATATTTCAATCCTTTGTAATTTGGACCATGTGATAATTCAATGGTATTCTTTTTTCTATACAATAGATTACCAATATGCTCTTCATAAGGAGTAGCTGATATAGTAAATAGAAAAATATTATTTTTTGATAGATTAGTTGATCCATTTAAATTTATACCATTTTTTTGTAAGAAACTATTCATAGCACTATTTACATTAGATGCCAAGTGAGATTCATCAATAAATATGATACAATTGTTTAATTTTCCAACTCTATTTTTTCTTGACCAACGAATAAGGTCTGGATTATGCATAATTCCATTTCTCTTTAACAATTTCTGATTATCTTGTCTGCATTCACCATGAGAAATGTCAATTTTCAATTGATCTTTATTTGCATTATCACACATTGGAGTTATTAATAAGCTACTTCCAAAATCAAGATTAAGATATTTTTTTAATTCAGGATAAGTTTCTATTAAATATATAATATTACGAACAACACCAGTTTTTCCTGCTTGTGTTTCTGCTGTTAACATATTATATCTACTATGTTTTGAATTGTCTTTTGCATTCAGCATATTATAGATACAATGTAACGATGCAAAAATCTGATCATAAAACACATGTGCTTTATCTGAATCATTATTAGTTCTATTTAACTTTTGAAATTTTACACCAGTAAGACGAAATATTTCTTTTGTTAGCTGATTAATTCTATATTTGATATCAACTAAGCTATTATTTCCTGGTGTAGTTGTGGTGGTGGTTGTGGTAGTGTTATTATTGATAATTGATTTAACTATTTTGTGCTTTTTTATATTAGCTAAATATTTCAAATTATCAATTTCATATTTAGTGCATTTACCATTTTGAATTCTTTCATCTAATAAATTATTTATTTCAATAATATATTTAGTTCTATCATTATTCCACTTCTTACTATATAATGCATTCACTAATTCGCCATTACTATAACGGCTTAAATCAAATATTCTTACATATTTTTTTTTGTTTTTTGTAATTGATCCATTACGTAATCCCTTTTTTCTTAACGGCTTATTTGTCGTTATTACTGGATTAACGACTTTATTAACGTTATTAATAATTTTACTTTTTATCATTTTATTTATTTAATTATAAACAAAGGTAAGAATTAATTCTGATATAACCAAAAAAAGAGAAGGCTTTAACCTTCTCTTTTCAATTATAATACTACAATAGTGAGATTTGGAAATAGATTATTATGGAATGAATCTGATACATCATTGTTTCAATACTACAATAGTGATATTTGGAGTTGATTATGTGATTGTTGATGAATTATAAAGATTGTTTAAATATTACAACAGTGAGATTTGGAGACAATTTATTAAGGCAGAAAGGAAAATTAGTCAAGGGTTTCAATACTACAATAGTTAGATTTGGTGCAAAATCAGGTGTTACTTTAAAAGTAGATAATCTGTTTCAATACTACAATAGTGAGATTTGGAATTGATTTACAGCAAAATGAAATAGTAGATAACATGTTTCAATACTACAATAGTGAGATTTGGAGCCTTTCTTGATATACTCTAAGGCTTTTTTGTTTTTGTTTCAATACTACAATAGTGAGATTTGGAGAAAAGTGAAAATACAATAACAAGACTGGTAAGAAAGTTTCAATACTACAATAGTGAGATTTGGAGGTAGGAATGATTTAATAGTAAAAAAGAGTAATGTTGTTTCAATACTAAAATAGTGAGATTTGGAGTTTTCAATTCTTTTTTTTGAATATTCTGCATATTCGTTTCAATACTACAATAGTGAGATTTGGAGGACAATTTATAAAGGCAGAAAGGAAAATTAGTCAAGGGTTTCAATACTACAATAGTGAGATTTGGAGTCTTTTTTAGTTTCTAAAATCAATTCATGAATACAGTTTCAATACTACAATAGTGAGATTTGGAGTCACATACATCATTGCATCATCTGTTGCAGTCTAGTTTCAATACTACAATAGTGAGATTTGGAGTAAATGAATTAATAATTTAATTATGATGCAAAAGTAGTTTCAATACTACAATAGTGAGATTTGGAGGATGTTATTCTACCATGACCATCTACAGCCAAAGTGTTTCAATACTACAATAGTGAGATTTGGAGTAATTCCCGAAAATGTAAATGTATGATTTCCTGAGTTTCAATACTACAATAGTGAGATTTGGAGTCAGATTTTAAAATTGTAATTGAAGACAAATGTAGGTTTCAATACTACAATAGTGAGATTTGGAGAAGATAGAACAGTTGATAATATTGCAGCTATTACGTTTCAATACTACAATAGTGAGATTTGGAGAATAAAAAATGCTGGTAATTCTGGATTAAATGGAGCGTTTCAATACTACAATAGTGAGATTTGGAGTCAAGAAAAAGAACTATTAACACATTTAATAAATTGTTTCAATACTACAATAGTGAGATTTGGAGATTTTATTACTTGTTGTATAATTTACCCAATTATTTGGTTTCAATACTACAATAGTGAGATTTGGAGCTGACCTGATGTTGAATGATAAATAAAATATATCGTTTCAATACTACAATAGTGAGATTTGGAGCACAATAACTAGACTGGCACGAACTGGAATAATAAAGTTTCAATACTACAATAGTGAGATTTGGAGACCTTTTTCATTATTTGCAGCACTTCAATTATTCATGTTTCAATACTACAATAGTGAGATTTGGAGATTTATTTTTTGCACACTGGAGACATTGATGAGGGTGTTTCAATACTACAATAGTGAGATTTGGAGAGTTCATATATTTATATGATAATCAATTACTTATATGTAAAATTTTATCTAATAAGTGAACTAAGTTATAATAGTGTAATTTTATATAAAATTAGATATTTCGTTTTTTTCATATCCAATACATTCTTTTTGTATATTATTTTTATTTATAACAGTATATATTAAAATTGAATCTGTATTTTTAGATTTTTCTTTTATTAATTTTCTTAATATTTTTAATTTATTTTCTGTTATTTCTCCTTCAAAAACAGAATTTTGAACCCAATTTAAATATCTTTTACAAATCCACTATCACTATCATAAATAGATTTATCATATAAGTTTCTAATTCCCATAATTTCGTCACTATATGGAATATCTGAATTTTTATCTTTATTTATTCTAACGTTAACACAATATTTTGAAATCATCTTATGTATTCTACTAAGTTTAATTTTATATACTTTAAATTTATCATAATCAATATTTATCATAGAATCATATTCAGACTTAAAATCATTCCATAAAGATTCATCACCAACATAATAAGTTTTTTGTTCATCATCATTTGCAATTAATCTATATTGACCCAAATCTTCAATTTTACCTGAATGCAATAACTCTAATAAGTTTTGATTTTCATTTTTTCCAAATTTTCCTACTCTACCTACTTCTTTATAATTAGTTATATTTTTATAATAAGTTTGTTGAATATCTAATAATTCTTTTTCATATACAAATTTTATATTATTATCAACAAAATTCAAATCATATTTTTCGTAAATATAATCTGATTTATACTTTTTTTTATTTTTTTTATCTAATTCATAATATTTAAACAAATATACATATCCAATATCTAATTTACCATTACGATTACATCTACCTGCAGATTGAATTAATGAAGGTAACGGGCATAAATCACGATATTCAACTGGAAAATCAATATCAACACCAGCTTCAACAATTTGTGTTGTTATTAGTAAAACATTCTTACCAATTTTTAAATCATTTTTAACTTCATTTATTATCCGTTGTTTATCAATTGTAGTGAAATTACTATTCAATAAATACTTATTATCATGAATAATATTATTATATAAATCAATTGAATCTTTAACAGTATTCATAACTAATATTACTGATTCTATATTACTTCTATTAGTAACTTCTTCAGTCAATGATAATAAATCTTCTTCACCAATATTTTCAATAATATATCTGTTAAATATATCATTAGAATAATATTTATTAGCATCTAATAGTTGTTCTGGTTTTTTATATGACTTAAAAACATCATGTGCATCTATTCTATCATTAGATGTTTTTTTATTATTTAAATCAAAATTCGGCATGGTCGCAGTTGATAATATACAATAACAATCATATGTTTCACAAAAATATTGTAAAACTCCATAAAAAAATGTATAAAGGCTATTTGGAATTGATTGAAATTCATCTATTAAAAATATTCTTTTTGTAAAATTTGGTAATTTTATTAAAACAGAATTTTTATTAGCTATAAGTGTTTGAAAGAATTGAACAAAAGTAGTTATAATAAATGGATGATCAAATGTTTCTTCTGAGAAATTATAATTTATTAAATTTTTAATGTTAGATTCTAAATTATTTTCATCTTTTAATAATTTTTCTATGACACTTGAACAATTAGAAGATGATGTATAATTTAATACATCTAACATCAATTCATTTTCACAAATGCTTGATGATTGATCTATAATAGAAGTAAATGGCAAAGTCATAATTATACCATAGTCTCCAACTTCTTGTTGAATAACATTTGCTAATTTTAGCATCATAAATGTTTTACCTGAACCAGTTGGCGCAGTCAATTCAAACATTCTATTAGATTTTTTTTTCAATTTATTAGATAAATTGAAAACTGCATCATTTCTTATTTCTGTTCTTATTTCATTTAATTTTGAATCAACTTTCAAATTATCTAAAAATTTATTAAGATTATTATTAAGTAAATAATTATATTTATTAATATCATCTAATAAATATATACTATTATTTGATGCATCTCTCTTATCTGCCTCTATTAATTGCGAGAAATTGAATGTTGTATCAAAGTAATTTTTCAATGAATCTTTCTTCCATATATCAGAATAATCTTTATGCTCACACAAACCTTTAAATAATATATCTTTAAATTTTCTATCAAATTTATAACTATTATCATTAAAATCTTCAAAATTATCATTTATAAAACTAACAAAATCAATAGAGTCATTACCATTAATGAAATTTTTTACATTATTTATTTCAGAATCTTCAAAAATATTATCAATATTTCTCAAATCACTATGATGTCTAGTAATAATATTCGAAATTATATTTAATGATATTTTATTATCATTAAATATTTTTAAATATTTGCCTTTTATTTTAGTATTATAATACAATAAATAAATAGAAATATAGGTAGAAAGGTAAGAATGATTTGCAAAATTGAATTTTTTTCCAAATAATTTATTTTGAAAATTTATATTTGTTTTTGCAATATCATGAAACAGTGAAACATATTCTATAATAAGATTAGAGAAACCTCTTTTTTGAGATTTCTCTAATACTCCTTTCAAGTGTACTTGAAGTTCTTTATTTGAATGTGAAAAAAATTTACTCATTTTATATCAATACAATAATATCGTCATTAAATTTATAATAATCTCCTACACTTTTAATAAATTTACCATTATCTGAAAAGAAAACACTTTTATTTTTCTTTGGATCATTGAACCAGTTATCATCCTGATGAGTTGGTATATTATCATTATATATAATATCATCAGAGTAATCATCAATTAAATTAGTGATGAAAGTTTTAGTTTCAAATTTACCAGTAAATTTTAAAGCATCACTTATTTCAATATTAGTAATGTCACAATCACACTGTTTAATTCCTAATGTTGGTTTCCAAACAAAAAATTCATTTTCTATGTTGTAAATAAAATTTTCAAATAGTTCATTTGTTTCAATATCATCACTTACACAAGTAATATAAACAGTCCAATTCGGATTTTTAATATATTCCATTGGTCTTGGAATTCTATTTGGTCTATCTCTATCATAGTTATTGAAATTGCAGGCATAAGTAGAAATAGATTCTTTTCTAAAATCATTATTAATTGATAAAGAATACTTTAAATTTACTGATAATATAGGAAAAAGTCGTTTAAAATCAGCTCTTTCTATACCAATAACTGCTCCAATTAATCCAATCAATGCTGGTTTAGTAATAAAAGAATATGTTAAAGGATTATTATTTGTATATGGTATTTTGAAATGACCATAATTACCAGTGAGTTGAAATTTTACTGTTTTCATTAAATTAAATCTTTAAAATTAAACTTAGAATTTAATTCAAGTTTAGTAATCAAATCTTCATCTTCAGTAAAGAAATTAACAGATTTGACATTATCTTTTGAACATTTATCAATTAGTTCATCTAATTGTAATTCATAGTCAGAACTACTTCTAATGTTAATATCTTCAATATCAGATTTAATTTTAACTAATGTATTGATATTACGAATAGTCTTATATACATTTATAGCAGGATTAAATTTATATTCAAATTCTTGATATACAATTTCTAGTATTAAAATTGGAGTCTGTCCTGATTTTGATTTTGAATTTTTATCACGAATACCTAGCCAGAGACAAGATAACATTTTATAAATATCATCTTCAGTTAACTTATTTATTCTTGCTGTTTCTTCATTTAGCCATCCTTCAACTGCAATAATTGAATATGGTACTAAACTTGTTGTTCCCATTGAACCTTGATTGTTGGATATTTCTGATGGAAAAACTGTTGTATTTTGAAATATTTCAGTTCTAACTTTATTTAAAGAATATGACAAATTTCTAAATTGAATAGCACCTTCTATTGCACAATTACTTTTTGTATCTGTTAAAATACCACCAAATAATCTAACATCAATAAATTCCTTCATCAAATCATATAAATCAATAGTATTACCAGAAGATATTGATTTTATAACTTTAGTTATATCATCACCAATTTTTGAAATATACCCATTATCTAATAGATATTTTCTAAATGAATATGCAGAACCTGTCATAGTCATATCAATTTTTGAAATTGATGATATAAATTTTTTAATTTCAATTACATCGTATTTACAAAATATTGTTTCTATAGATGAAAATTTTTTAATAAATTCATCTCTGATATAACGTTTAATTCTCAAATCTGATACCATAATTTTTTCATTGGCATTATCATATCGTTGCTCATTTGTAAATGGGTCACCATTAGGGACATTGTTCTGAGTCTCAAAAAGTAATAAATAGCTTCTTTTTTCCATTGTTTTTATTTTTTTTTATATTATTCTGTAATTTCTTTTTTATTATATGAATATTGTCCATCAAAATATCCTATTATAAATAATTGAATATCTAATTTGTCAGAACATTTTTCGCGAAGTGTTTTAATTTCACCGAATTTAGTCTTGTCAATATAAGATTTATTTATTTCTAATCGTTGGCAAAAATCAGATAAAAAAACATTCACATCTTTTAAACTTCTAATTCTTCTTGATATTTGTCCATTAAAATTTTGAATAAATTTTACCAAATTTTTTCTATCTTTTTGCCAAGTTTTACAAAACTCACCAAGTTGATTTCCTAATTTATATGAATCACTATTCATATTCTTCATTTCTTCATTTTCACCATTTTTTTCCATATATTTTAAAAATTTATAATTTTTTGTTATATTATTATATTCATTTGTGATGTCTCGTATTTCACTATTATTCCTAATTGAATATTCTATTTTTTGAATTAAAATAGTTTTCAAAAATGTATTTGTATAATAATTATCTTGAAATATTTCTATAATCCACTTAACAATAAATGATCCATATGACTTAGTTTTTGTCTCAGTCTCTTTTTTGAAAAATTTCTCAAATGCATATTTTATATTATACTGATAATCATTGGAATTTAATTTTTTGTTGATACCATACACTTTATCATTTAATTTTTCTAACTTAGTCAATTTAAAATTTCTAAGTAATAAAATATCACTAGTTGTGTTTCCACCTTTCAATTTAAATATGATATCAAAAGAAACTTCATCTTTAATAGATGATGTAATAAGTCCATTCAATCCACAATTTAATAAATCATCTATACATGGTGTCATCGTATTAGAACGAGATGATGATATATTAGATACCACACTATTTAATGTTTTATTCGTTATTTGATTATCTAATATATCATAAGTTAATGATTCAAAATTTGGTAAATATGTGAACATATAATCATTTATTATATATTTTAATTTTGTCGAATGAAATTTAACAGAATATATTAAGTCATTCAATAAACTTTTATTCAAGAAAAATGATTTATCTGATTCATCAAATGAAAAATTTGGACACTGACTAATTTTTTTATTTGTATTAAAAAATCCAAATAAGGAATTTGTTAATAACAAATTATTATTAGTATTTGATGTAGTTATGTTATTAATATATGTATCATCAATTACATTCATAATATTAATATCATCATAAAATTCTTGTCCATTAATTTTAATATTAAAAATTATTCCATCTCCAATTTGTACATTATCAATAATATTTTTAATACAAACACTATTATTATCAATAATATTTGCATAATCCTCAAACAATGAGTCAGTAATATTTAAAGTTTTTATATTATTAAGACATGATAATATTTTATTGTCTGTTTTTTTACCAGTATTAACACATTCAAAATTTCCAATTATATATGGGAAATTTTTACCTCCAACATCATATTTTAAAACTTTAAAACTTGTGGAAGGTATTAATAATGGAATAGACATTGTTTTATTTATTGTATCAACATAAATCTCATATACATCATATTGAATTTTTTTATTATTTTTGTCAGTAATATCAATAGATGATATTAATGGATGATATTTTACCCTACCAACACTATCATTCCTTATTATATTACCAATTCTTTGTAATGTATTTATCATAATATTATTATTTTATTTGTTTAACAAAACCAAATCCAATAGCGTTCTTGCAGCCAAATCCATTATAATATGATTTAAGTATAACATCATAATCTGACTGAATTTCAAAATCAAAAAGGTAACCCATGATGTAACCATCTTTATATCTCACTCTTCTTTGAATAATTGTAGAAATGTCTATGATAATATCTATATCTGTTACTCTATCAATTTTATTTGATATATTTGTTTTTAATCCAGAAATAAACATATTCTTATTAAGAATTAATGATATCTGACCTTTTTTACCAGGTTCGTTGTTAATTACAACTGGAGAAATTGTTCTGAATTTTGATGGAATATTTAAATTGATGTCAGTATCTTCATGAATTGAAACTATTCGAAATAATATATTAGAAACACTATATAATTTTTTATAATCAACATTTTTTATTATAGAGTCTATAACATTCTGACGATCTGAACTAATAATAAGATGTGCTTTGGATTCATGAATATGAATTCCGTTGTTGTTTTCAAATGTATTGTTTTTAAATATGATATTAGAAAAAGAAAATTTGTTGGTTTCAGTACTATCGTGTAATTCTTGATCATTCACCAAAGAATACACAAATGCTGATATTTCATGATTCAAGTAATATTCAATAACTAAATTATTGTAATTAAGAACATTTAAAACTAAACTTATTCTTTTCATTCTATATTATTTTTAAATTGTTTTTATGAAGTACAAAAGTAATTATAAAGTTTGATAAAACCAAATTTAATTAAATATATTATCTAATTTTTTCAATTTAATTTTTCTCACTTCATTTTTTGTATAGAATAATATATCTAAATCCGATTGTCCAACAAAAAAAACATCATTATCAATGTCATTTTTTATATAAATGCACCTATAATCTTTTTCTTTACTAATAATATTATCACTCAATATTATGTTAGATATTTCATATTCTACATTTTCATAAAAAGTTGTGATATTATTAGAATTATAATCATTTTTGCATAACAATTTATCACCTATGTTAATATCCTGTTTCTTCATATAATTTTTTCAATTTAATTTTTCTAACCTCATTTTTCATATAAAAATGATTACGAAATTCATTTTCATCAAAAAAATATGGGTACATCATATCATTAGAGTCATCAAAAACACAATATTCATAAATTTCAAAAACATCATCTAGAATTATGTGAAAAATATAATATTGACCTTCTATGAAACGTGTAGTATAATGATCAGTCAATTTCTTTTTACATAATATTTTAT
>Ga0302209_10001172_pt1 | contig 11586 bp, 10 predicted proteins | sample II_Fen_E3_1_FD_194574 | JGI IMG/M metagenome (GOLD analysis project Ga0302209, IMG submission 194574) | Peat permafrost microbial communities from Stordalen Mire near Abisko, Sweden - II_Fen_E3_1 | ecosystem: Environmental > Terrestrial > Soil > Wetlands > Permafrost | place: Sweden: Abisko...
TCTTGAACGTGATAAACTACGGTTTAAACTTTTAGCTGATTTACGAATCTCTAATTCCATTCCTGAAGTAACATTCGAGGCAAGACTGACCAGTGAAAAATTTGTCATTGAAGGCGAATTAAACGCATTGCAAGTTGTAACTAAGGCCATGGCTCAAAATGCAGCCAATGCAGCCATTAATGCGTTGAAAATGGCCGTGAACCTCGCACTTTTATAATTCTGTACTCATCACTAATTGATAAATCACTAAACACTAATCATTAATCACTTAATTTATTTATTATGTCAAAAAAGAAAGAAATTGTTGAATATGAGGAATATGTAAATGGTTTTACCTTTTACGGTGTTCTTGGTAATGACATTATTACTTTTAGAACAAAGGGCTATTTTAAAGATTTAAATTCTAAAATACCCATGTCTGAAATTATGTGTAAGCATCAAATTGAATTTGGTGGATGCGCTTGTTTTGGATCATTATGTCGAACTGCATTAGGAGGTTTACACAGAATGGCAGATATAAACGTAACCTCATTTTTAATCGGAATAGGTAAAAAAATAATGAATCATGATCCGGTGTTAGAAGTGGGGAAAAGGAGTTTGATCCTCTCAGAACATAAAAATTTATTGGAGGGTTTTTATTTTAATCATGAAATTCCATTTGACACTGTTTTGCTTGTTAAGCCCGTAGTAGTTACTGATAGGGGAAATTTAAAAGCAGACATCTTCATTCCTGAGATAATGACGGATATAGATTTAATAAATAATCACAAATATCCATATTTTCGGATCTTAGCAGCTATAGGATGTGTATCGGATGTTATTTATAATTCTGTCTCTGATGAATATGAACCGGTGGTAAATCGTTTACATTCTGCCTTTGATAGATTTACCGGCGACTGGTATTCTTCTTTTTCCATCATACCCGAACAAACCATCACATTACAAATTCCTGCAACCAAAATTCATGAATTAACTGACAATGTTACATTCGTGATCACCATAGTTATTCAATTTGGAAGATACGGTTGGATCAAAGAACCACTTGAAAAAAAACATGCCGGATTCGGGAAAATACTGAAAGTGTTTTAATGTCCGACGTTCCGCATTCGTTGTATCAAATTTATACAATTAGCACATTATCTTATCATCACATCATCTTATCATCACATCATCACATTATCACATTATCAAATCATCACATCATCATATCATCACATCATCACATCATTTATCGTTAACCACTAAAAAAGTTTTTTATGAAAAAGAAATCAGAATTTGGTAAAATCAGTGGCATTGATTTGCTTAATGCCTTGTATCATGCTTTTGTAGCCGGTGTATTCCCCTTCCTGGCATATTTAAACAAGGGGGTATTGCCCGAATCCCGTCAGGAATGGATTGTTATGATCGGAGTGTTTTTATCCGCCTTTTTCGGTGATCTGTTTAAAAGTGGAATTACTAATTCAAAGGGTATCATCTTTAAACAGGAAACCGTATGAAACTAAGCACGAACTTTACATTGGAAGAAATGACTGCTACCAGTTCACATCTGCCAAATGTCCCCAAGGAGAGAGAAATATTAAAACTAACCCTATTGGTTCAACATGTCCTGCAACCTCTCCGTGATAAATACGGTAGAATTATCCATGTCAATTCAGGGTATCGTACACAGGAAGTCAATAAAGAAGTGGGAGGTACAGTAATACCAATCTCCCAACATTGCAAAGGAGAAGCTGCCGACCTGGATAGCGACGACAATGCTTTGATGTTTCATATCATCCGTTTCTACTTAGATTACGACCAACTTATCTGGGAAGGAGGTAATGACACTCAACCTAACTGGGTGCATGTCAGCTATAAAGAAACAGAAAACCGGAAAATGGTATTAAGAATGGTGGTGGTGAAAGGCAGGAAAAGATATATCGAAGTTTGAAGAGTTTGAAGAGTTTGAAGAGTTTGAAGAGTTTGAAAAGTTTGAAAAGTTTGAAAAGTTCTGAATACTTAAAAGCAGAACCCTGATCTCAACATTAAACTTTTAAAACAATAAACTCTTCAAACTTTTTTGTTCTCTCACTTGCTGATCGTTGCAGCATCCCTCTTCTGTCGCCCTCCCACTTATTCTTCCCAGCAGAATCTTTGTGTTTTCAGAGTGGGAGTGCGACTACTTGAGGAAAAATAAACGTTTTTGTGTCTCGTGCCTCGACGACAAAAAGTTTAACTTCCACCGTCGCCCTCCCACTTGCTGATCTTTGCTGCATCTTTAAGTTCAAGCAGTGGGAGTGCGACTAATAAACCGCAGAATCCTGATCTTTCTCCTCTTAACACGGAACGCGGAACATTGAACATTGAACACAGAACGTTCAACGCGTAGCAATCACTTTCCCGCACCCTGCATATTTAACTTCCACAGGTTCACCTGTAAATCCTACATTCCCAAATTCCACAGCAACGCTGAGCAGTACAGTAACATTTACAGTTATCGAGGCAGCCTCTTTTTCACTCATTTGGATGGTCATTGTTTGTTCGGGCAAGATGGTTTGTGTTGAATTCCATTTGCCTGTCAATGTTTTACTGTGTCCATCCAGATTATAGACCAAAGGTTCGTACCCTTCAATATCCGGATTATACACTACATCCGAAATAGTACCTATCACAATAATCAATCTGAAAAACGGTAGCTTTTGAATGTTCAACAAATCAATATCCGTATTGATCCTTGGAAAAGTAACTTCAGCAAGCAAATGCTCCCTGTCAATTTCCCAACGTGGTGAAATTCGCAAGACGGTATTAAATGGATAATCACGGTTAAAATTAAAACCTTCCATACACTGTTTGTAAACCGACAATTTCAGGTTCCGTTTTCCTATTTCCGACTCTGTATCCAGTTTCATAAGGTTACTTCCCATTTTTACCAATACTGGAGTCAGGTTATAATCTGCAAACCGGTGCAGCCCTCCAAAGGCATACCGGCTTGTTGATCCAAACTTAGCACATTCGCTAAACTCTTTTTGTTGCTTGCGCAATTTTTCAAACTTGGGGGAATGGGCAATCTGATCTTTTGTAGCTCCTCCTTTGGTACGCATGATCACTTTGTCGCTACCACGGCGTGTATAAAAGCTTACACCTTTTATACTTCCTGTAATTTGCATAAATCCTTTTACAATGGCCATAATTTAAGTGTTTAATAATGAATAATGAGTGATTAACAATGAAATAATGATTGATAAATGTTTAATAATAAATTGTTTATATATTTATTTTAAATATTCAGATGATTGCAAAATGCCGTTATTCCAGATTCTCATTTGACTTAATACTTTGAACCATTAACACCTCATTCATCACTAAATGCTAATCGTTTATCACTAATCACTATTCTCCACTTTTCCTTCACCTTTGGTCCATATCCTATTCATAATACAAAAATAATAAAATAATTAATAACTTGTATCTAACATATAAATAAACTATATCTATATAAATACATTTTATATACGTGTTATATACATGTTATATACATGTTATATACATGTTATCTGTAAACCGGATGCAAAGGAAAGGTGGAGGAAAGGTGGAGGAAAGAAGTAAAATGATTTTAAAAAACAGACTTACTATCAATGAAACTACTTTTAGTTAAATTACGGTAAACAATATGGACAATAAAACACCGTACTATCGACATAGAACAATCGGTTTAAAGTAATGCTATAAGTCTCTAAATGGCATTAACCAGAATTTCCAATACTAATTAAAGAGTTGAAAACAGTTTATTCCGACTATTTTTTTTTGTTTCATAACAAATAGTGAAAGAAAGCACTCGCAAGGTGTAGAGATGATAAACTTTTTTGCAAGGTTAGTGCTCTTGTTATTAAAGATCAGTGCAATCTTTGTTAAAATACTATTGAAATGTGATTTAAATAGATAAATAAAACTGTATTTTTGTAACTTAATAATTTGCTTTTTAACTGTCAAATTATTTCTACTTTACCAAGATATAAACCGAACCACATACTAGTTCACAATAGAAAACATGTTTTTGCCAATGTTGTCGAATTGTAAGTCTTAAAATGCCGATACCTATTTACCTGTTGTGTTCTTACCTATTTCGTTTTTGTTTCTATTGTTGTGTTTATCGCAGATTCCGACCAGGTCGGAGTTGTGGTTTTAAATTTTTGTATTCTTTTAATTTAGTAAAGTAAGGCTCTTTGTTAAAAAAACGATTAAGGATAGTTTCGAAATCATAATAACCGAATTATGGAAACAAAAAAAAGTAATAATTTAGAAAGACTTCGTCAAAAAGCAGAAGAATATTTGTCATTACATCCATCAACGTCGGATATAGAAATATTTAAAGCTGACAATTTGAAGCTTATACATGAATTACAAGTTCATCAGATCGAATTAGAAATGCAAAATGATGAAATTATACAAGAAAATCTGAAATCGAATTTAGAAGCAAGAAAATATATTGATTTATACAATTTTTCATCCTTTTGTTATTTTACACTTACAAAAGCAGGTGAAATTGTTGAACTTAACTTAAAAGGATCGCACTTGCTTGGTAAAGAACTTTTAAATTTAATTGGAAGCCGCTTTGGCTTTTTTGTTAGTAACCAAGATAAACCGGTCTTTAATTTATTCCTTGAAAAAGTATTTCTTACCAATGTAAAAGAAACTTGTCTAATTACCTTGATTTTGGATGACAACAAAACAAAAAATATTATTCTTACTGGCAAAACTACTATAGATAGAAATTATTGTCTTATTTCTGCAATTGATAATACAGAACCTTTTGATCCTGAGATAAATATAAAACAATGATAACAAACAACTAATTACTTTTTAAATGAAGAAGGAAAAATAGTTGAGCTCCTAAAAGAGATGAATGAACTATTGAATAAGGAGGGCGAAAAAATACACATGAAGATTGATAATATCTATTTTTCAGTGAAAATTTATTCATCTATTTCACTATGTAAAATTTGAATTTAATAAAATAAAGATATACCAATTTTCAAAAATTAAGAACAAAGCAGGTGGAATTTTTAAATTTCACCTGCTTTGTTTTCAATTAAAAGTCATGTTACTATTATTGTGATATGTTGATGAATGATTGATTAAAACATCAATTCTAACTATTCAAAAGACTTTAATCATAATATCAGTTTAATTAAAAAGTATATATTTGAATAAATAATAAAGAATTAAATTTAAGATACTTCATTAATAAAAAAAATTAAAAATACTTATAAAATAGGACGAATGATAATTAACTTTTTCATATCTTTGAAGTTAAATTTTTAATGCTTTATAAGCAATAGAAACTATAAAAAGGGATTTTAAAAATTCTAAAAACCAAAATACACTTCATATTAATAAATTTAAGTTAGATTATTATGAGAATTCATCTAAAAATCGAATCGACGAATCACACAATTCCTTTTGACCATCAACCTCTGTTGGTGGGTACTATTCATAAATGGTTAGGATTAAATAACGAACATGGCGAAGTGTCATTATACTCTTTTTCTAGGATTGAAGGGGGCAGGGCTATGAAATCGGGATTGAAATTTGACAGGGATGCTACATTTTTTATTAGTTCGCACGATATTGAACTGATAAAAAAACTGGTATGGGGGATTCAACAAGATAAAACTATGTTCTGCGGACTGACTGTAAAAGAAATAGTATTGGAACAGGACCCAGATTTATCAAGCCGGGAACTCTTTTTTGTGGGAAGTCCTATTTTTATAAAAAGACATTTCGATGAAGTTACAGAACATATCCTGTATACCGATGAGCGTGCTCCTCAGTTTTTGAAAGAAACATTGCAAACCAAAATGCAACTAGCCGGATTGACTGATGACGATTTTGATATTAGTTTTGACACGTCCTACTCCAGAGCCGAGCTGAAACTTATTAATTACAAAGGAATCAGCAATAAAGCAAATTGGTGTCCGGTGATTATTAAAGGAAGTCCCGAAACCAAGCTGTTTGCGTGGAATGTAGGGTTAGGGAATAGTACAGGGATTGGGTTTGGAGCGATTAGATAGGAATTGAAATAGGAATGAATTAAAATCTCAAATAATATGAGTTTAGATACAGTACTTCAAATAGGAAAAGTTCTTCGTAATTCGGAGAATAGTCTAAAATATTTCAAATATGTTGAATCTTGTCCAAAAGATAAAGATGGAAATTGGCCGATATGTATTACTATTCCTGTAAATTCTGATTTCACATTCAATTGGGATGGTATTAAATTCACACCTGAAAATGAACGTGAGAAAATGTATTATTTGAAATATACAACTTCAGACAATGACTCAAGTCCCAAAAAATATATTTTTGGAGATATCTGCTATACACGGAAAAGTGAAATAGATAAAACAGGAAAAATAAAAGGAATTAAAGATTTTGGAAACTTTACTTTTGAAAAAGGTCAAGGAAATGCGTTTATAAATGGGAATAGTACATTTGAAGAAATTGAAAGGGATTATTTGATAAATATGATTTCTTCAATGACAGAAAAGAAAAAGGATGAAAAAGAAAACCTGATGTTCTTTAAATCCATAATATATGGTTATAAAAACGGTAAGCCAGTTGAGTTACCAAAGAAATTAGAGAAATATTCCTCAGAAATAATCCCAGCATATCAAAAACTAAAGGAAATTGAAAATAAAACACAATTGCTCCTTTTTCACAAAGAGTTTGAAAGCAATCTCAATAAATTCAACCTTATATTGTTATATGCACCAGCCATTGAATTTATTTTATCAAATGAGAAACAAAATTTAAATTCATATTTAGATGATAGTGAAATTATTAAAGATAAATATTTGAATGTAATTCTTGATAAAAACAAAACGATTATAAAACGATTACTGGCAAAAGACGAAACAGTCGAATCATTTTCAAATGAAACAAGAAATATAATTCAGCAATATGCCGATTTTAATGTTTTTATTCACTTTGAATTTTCTATCGCTGATAATCTATTAAGTTGGCACCATTTTGATGATTCTTTTAAAATTATCAAAGACAAATTGAATTCTGAAATTACAAATCTAACTACAGAAGGGTTGGTACCAAGTAAAAGTATTTATAGAACACTATGCTCAGGAAATGAAAAGAATGATATTCAGTTTCCAAACTTCGAAACAGAAAAGAGTTTTAAATCATTTTCCTTCAAAAATGCAGAAGAATTTAAAGATTTTCTTTATACCGGGAATATACTTAATAAGTCTCAAAGAAGATTGTACAATACAGACATTGATTTATTTGTTTTACCAGTTGCAATTGGAGACCAACAAATAAGTGTAGAGGATTATGATACTTTCTTTTTTGATAAAAGAGATGAAACAAGACTAGTTCATGAACCTTTATTTTCGATTTTTCAGAATGAAGGAACAGATAAGTTTAATCGATTTGATTTTATTTTTTCGGATAGTAGTGGAAATACCACAAACGATTTAATAGAAATCTCAGGAATTGAAAAAAGTAAACTTCGTTCAACAAAAGAGCGCATTGAAAGAATTTCCAGAGAAATTAATCAAGAAAAGATGAAGTTACTTGACTCTGATAATGAATTCAACAACTTGAAAGTTGAGCTTTCATTTAGAAATATCTTAGGAGATGTTTTAGTTGATATCAATGGAAAAATCAATTAAAATGCCTGCCGTCAATTTATATAAATAATTATTTCAGAGATGAACATTTGCTTCCATCTTTTATTCAAAATTTGGAATACTTTGCTCGAAATCTTGATAAGAAAGTTATTTGGTTTAATTATTTAGACTTAAAATATCACTTCACATTCCTCTTAAAAATACAAAACTCTAAAAGCGATAAATTTATGGAAATCACATCTTCTGAAAGCTATCAAATCGGATTAATGCTTGGATCACTTGCAAGAAATCTGAGTCAAGAGATAAATTCTTTTGAAAAAAACTATGTAGGTAATCTTACTCGTCGTATAGGTATTCTTTCTGATTTTATTAAACTCAAAAATGAAATCGAACAAAAACTTATTATGCATGACAAAACCAAATACACTTATCAATCTTCATATGACCTTGCCCAATTAGTCAAAGAATTCAAAGGAAGATATGATAAGGAAGAATGTGCCTTTGGGTTTATGGAAAGCTATTTTAAACCTATTCCTAAAAAAGAAAAACAATTTCAAGAAGCGACAGAAAATATGGATAAATCTATAATTAACAATTTATAAAAAACAGATAAAATGGAAAATAAAATTAGTAAATCTGAAATCCTTTTTTTATACGAAACCTCGTATAATATTCCAAATGGTGATCCTTTTACAGGGGAACAACGCTACGATGAAGAAACAAAGAAAATTTTGGTTAGCGATGTACGAATGAAAAGATATGTTAGAACATATTTTGAAGACATCAAAGGATTACCAATTTATGTAAGTGAAAAAACTGGAGCAGGAAAAACGGATTCCAAAAATGTTTTAACTTGGATTGCCCAAAATAGAAATAATAAAAGATTAATTAATATTGGTGATATTCTAAAAGAACAAATTGATGTTAGACTATTTGGAGGAATTTCAACTTTAGATGATAAAGTAAAAATAAAGATTGAAAATAAAGAAGTTGAATTTTCAAATGGACATGTTCAGTTTACAGGACCTGTTCAATTTGCTCTTTTGAATCCATCTTTAAACGAAGTAAATCTAAGAATGCATCAAAACACTACGCATTTTACATCTAAAGCAGAAAACACACAAGGTTCTATTGGAACAACCACCCTAGTTCCTTATTCTTTAATACAAATTCATGGATGGGTAAACCCCAAAGTTGCAGAAACAACAGATATGACAGATGAGGATTTGAACTTAATGTTTGAAGGTTTATGGTATGGCACAAGTGGAGAAGGTAGTTCACATTCCCGAAGTAAAGTAGGCCAAAATTCAGTACTATTACTTGAAATTGTTTATGCAGAAAATAATAAAAAGATTTATGGTGTTGATCGCTTAATTGAGATAAGAACAAAGGATAATAAAAAAGGTGAACAACTACGCAGCATGGACGATTACACTTTGGATTTTACGAAACTTATTCATGTTGCAGCATCCGATAAAGTGAAAGAAATCAAATTTTACACAGAGATTGATGTAATAAAGACTGAATTGAAAGGGAAAAATAAGTTTGTAGAATTGACATTATGAAAGGAATCCAAATTATCATAAAAGGTAATTGGGGGCATTTCAAAAAACCGGAAACAAATAATAATCCGTTGTCTCACGATTTTATTACTAAGACTGCGCTGATTGGATTAATCGGTGCAGTGGTTGGAATCGAACGCGAAGTAATGAAAAGTAAATTTCCGGAACTGTCGGTAGATTTACTTTATGGAGTTCAATTATTGAATCCGGTTAAGAAAATCTCGTGGGGATTTACCAGTCGTACAGCTATTAATCCAACAGCAGCGGGTACACCTAAGTATTTTGAGTTTCTGAAAGACCCCTGTTTTTTGGTTACAATTTTATTGAAAGAAGAGAGATCAACTGCTCTATTTGACGATTTCATGAATGCAATCAAACAAGATGAAGCTGTTTATACCCCAGTACTTGGATGGCATAATTGCCCGGCTGATTTGGAGTTTATGTCGGAAGGAGAATTTTCAGAAATCAAAGAAGGAATATTTGAAACCAGTGGTTTTGTACTTGCTGAGACTTATGAACTTCAAGATATATCAGGTGATTTTCGTATCGGATTTGATAAAATACCAACTTTTCAAGATAACGATTTTTGGAATTTAACGGAATATAATAAAAACGTGATCTATCCTGACTGTCCTCATTCTATTACCGTAAAAGGTAAATATTATGAATATCAATCTTCAAACAAAATTGAAAAATGGTGTCTGATATAAATACACTCCGATCACATCCTGATAAACTATTATTAACGCATGTCCAAGGTGTTATTAATAATACGAAAAAACTTACCAACTCCTTATTTGCGGAGTTGGTAGCTGTTTTTCATGATTTGGGAAAGATCAATCCAAATTTTCAGAAGAAACTTGATCCTGAAAAGAACGTAAATGGATATGCCAATCACTCATATCTTTCTGCATATGTTTTTTTCTGTGCGTTTTGTTCTTCAAAACAAAATATTGAAGCATTAAAACAATATTTACACGTTGAAACCTTATCTCAAAATGATATTATTGCTCTAACTGTTTTGATTGCAAAACATCATGGTAATCTTCCAGATTTTAGTCCTGTAGATTACACTGGTACAGGAGCAAGCATAATTTGTAAAACTGAAAATATAGCATTATATAAGTTTATAAATCAGGAAACAAATTTACCAGTTTATGAATTTATAAATCAATTTGTAAAAATAGATGACTTTCGACAATTCCTTTTGTTGGAGAAAGTACAGAAAGTCTATTCAGAAGAATTTAAATTTAGAGATGACGAGAATAAAATTGCGTTAGATTTTTTTCTTGAATATCAATTTTCTTTTGCCAGTGTGATCCAAGCAGATAAAGCTGATGCAGCAAAGTTTGATAATTTCATTGATAAACAATTGGAAGATGTTAAAGCATTTTCAGCTGATTTTAGTAAACAACTTGATTCTTATCTGGAAAAATTAATCCAAGATTCGGCTTTGAACAAGTTGAGAACAACTATCCGATATCTTTCTGTTCAGAATATAAGAAACGGATTAGAAGAGAATAAACGTATTTATGAATTAACTGCTCCGACAGGCTCAGGCAAAACATTAATGATGCTTTCATTGGCTTCTGAAATTATTAAAGCAAAGGGTGCTAAAAGGATTATATATGCGCTGCCATTCTTATCTATTACGGAGCAGGTTGAGCTGGAAGTGATAAATATATTCAAAGGGAATGAATCTTTTATTCAAAGAATTGATTCAAAATCAGAGAACCAACGATTTGAGAAAATTCAGGAAGATTTGGAAAACGAGCCAACAGAAGAAAAAATTTTAGAAGCGAATTTGTTGGATTTTCAAGAAAATACATTTGCATATCCTTTTGTTATTACAACATTTGTTCGGTTTTTTGAAACACTTTTAAGTAATCGAAATGCTGAATTATTGAAATTGCCTAACTTTTCAAAGTGTATTTTCTTACTTGATGAAATACAAGCTTTACCTCCAAGATTGTATGGTTTTTTCGTAGCTTATCTAAGTAAATTTTGCGAGAAGTTTGATAGCTATGCAATTATTTCGACAGCAACTCAACCTAATTTTAAATTACCTGAAAACAATTCAGATGCAAAGAATTTCTTTTTTGATTACAATACGCCAACTCCTTTGTTACCTTTGAGTTATTTTGATAATGACTTATTCAATCGTTATAAAATTGAATTCGAAAAAGAACCAATAAATTTAGGTGCTTTGAAAGATTTGATACTTTCTGAGAAAAAATCCGTTTTGGTTATCCTCAATACCATCGATGACACAAAAGAATTATTCAATATACTGAAAGAAGATTTAAAATCAGAAGAACTTCTTTTGTTGAATACACACTTCACCCCAAAACATCGTACACTAAAAATTTATATAGCAAAAAGACGATTAAAGCAAAATAAGC
>Ga0302209_10001187_pt1 | contig 11464 bp, 7 predicted proteins | sample II_Fen_E3_1_FD_194574 | JGI IMG/M metagenome (GOLD analysis project Ga0302209, IMG submission 194574) | Peat permafrost microbial communities from Stordalen Mire near Abisko, Sweden - II_Fen_E3_1 | ecosystem: Environmental > Terrestrial > Soil > Wetlands > Permafrost | place: Sweden: Abisko...
ATCCGATCTTTCCGTGTCTTTTGAAAATGGCAACCGGAGTGGTGTATGATATCCCAGGCCAAGTGGCATTGGTTTGGTACCCTGATTCGTAAAGGTAATAATGTGTGTCAGTTCCTGATCTGTGAGGATAAATCGTATCTTACAGGCAAATTCATGTGGAAAGTTATCGTAAATGTTATGATTGATCCTGTTGGAAAAAAAGCTTGCTTCTACTTCCACTGCATCATAAGAGATCCGGGTACGGGTAATGGCAAAGGGCTCCGATTTTATGATTCCATGATGATAGTTGTTCTGATCCGGTATCGTAATGGGAAATTTATAATTCTTTCCTGCAAACGTGTATTTTCCATCTTCAATCCTGTTTGGTGGAAACAACAATGGTACTCCAAATACCTGTGGACGACTTAAAAAGGTTTTCATATCCTCAGAATTCGGTGTACGCAATATGTCTACTTTTTTCTCCTTGTTATAGAGCTTTACCAGATTTGCTCCCACTGATGGAATGATAACAGCTTCATATACATTTGTTTCGAGAAGAACAGCGTCTACTCCATTCCAGTTAATCTTTTCAATATTCATTGTTATAGTTATTTTGATGGATTTACAATCATCCGTTATTTCCTGAGTTTTGCAAATTTAGTAAATAGTTGTCAATAGTGCTTTGTTTCGCCTGATTTCTTTGTCTGTTATTTTTGAAAACCAGAATCCGGTGGATATAACAGACACGTATTTGATAAAAAAAGAAAGAGGGATATCGAATTGAATCCCTCATTCAGTTTTTAAAATTTCTGATTCTGTTTAATTAACAGGACTCAGTTCTGCAGTAGCATTTATCGTTACATCATCACCCACCATGGCTGCAGGGAATTTGCTTCCGACACCAAAATCGGATCTCTTTATAAGACCTTTAATGGTAAAAACTGCTATGTCTTTCTTGTTCATTGGATTCTGCACTTTGCCTTCGAATGTAACGTCTAATACAACTACTTTTGTTATTCCGTGCATCGTCAGATTGCCAGTAAGCTTATATTCATTCCCTTTTGTGTTTTTCCACGAAGTACTCTTGAATACCAGAGTGGAAAACTTTTGTGCATCAAAGAAATCAGCACTTTTTAAATGGGTATCACGTTGTTCCACATCAGTATTAATGCTTGCAATTTGTGCTGTTACCTCAATTTTAGCATCGCTGTAATCGGGTTTAGTAGTGACCGCTTTGATTTCAAATTGTTTGAAATTACCTGTCACATGCGAAATCATAAGATGTGTAATGGAGAATCCAAGTCGTGAGTGCGCAGGATCAGTAACCCACGTTTGTGAAAATGCGGTACCTGCGATAAGCAAAAGTACAAGTGAAAGACTAATTTTTTTCATACTGGTTGTTTTAATTTTATATTCGTAAGTGTATTTTACATTGCGAGATATGTAAACTTATAAGCCAACAACTTAATTTTATACGAAGATATTCAGTAGTATTTTTCTAAATATCTGTTTTTTATTATGCTTACTATAGTTAAACAGGCGTAACATGTATTTTGTTCTTTATAATATCCTTTTTTTTAAGTTATTAATCTCCTGGATATTTAAGTATATTTACTTTTACTATATTCAATTCCTACACGAAATATCACAAAAAAAAATCATGCTTTCCTTTTTACCGGATAGCATGATTCTATATTGTTGACCAGGATTGATTGTCAATTCGGTCTGTTTATGTATGTTGTAAAAAAAAAATAAACGCTTTTATTCCTGGAATTAGTTTAAAAATACAACTCGCCAAAGAATTCAGGACAGTGGAAATCAGGTTTCACAGTCTTTACCGGACTCCAGGTGACAAAATGCATTGAATCAGTACCATCGGCACATTTATAGAAATTACCCAGTATCTTTTCAGGCAAGTTAGCAGAGTCAATTCCGATTAAAGCAAATGGGATTTCAACCGTTAGTTCCCACTCAAACATCCCTTCCATCTCATTAAATGCCCTGCGTCCTATTGATGGGTATCGTTTGATGGTAAGCATTTCTTCTGTTGAAAACGGAACAACTTCATCATACCTGTTTTTTCTTCTGGATGCAGAGCAAGTACCAATACAGTTGAATTCAAAATTTGTATATGTATCAGATCCTACAGGCTTGCAAAAGAATTCTACACAACTATCCTCATGAACAGGATCCTGATCATTCGAGTAAATGGCCCGTAGCATACTTCCCCTGACAGAATATTTGATAAAGATACTCTTGTTTGAACGGGCGATATTAAATTGTGTTATTGGACGATATGGATATTCCGCTACCCAGTTTAATATTTCAATTGTATCAAGCACTCCGAAATCATCAAGAATATCTCTTGCCAGTTCAATATCAATATCATTTAAAGCTTCGATATGATGAATTATTAAGCTTTTCATAGTTTCCTTTCTGAATAATTTTTTGCAATATTAGCCATTAATTCTGATTAAATAGTGAATTTTATCGGTTTTTTTTGTGAAATTATAACCTAATAGATATTAATACAATTAAATCAGCCTTTTGTGATCGTTCTTCAAAAAGAATGTTCCATATTGTTCAATATAAAAAGGACAAAACTTCCAAACTGGTTGATTTGTCCTTTTAGTAATATTTTAAACTGTTGTCTGTTTATGCAAGAGCAGCTTTTTCAGCAACATTAAACCCTGTAACGAGTTCATCGATAATTTCTTTCACCGAGGTGATTTTGGTTGCCAGGTATGCATTGCTACCGGCAAAGGCATATCCTTTATCCATTTTTCCCTGGTAAGCATTGTACAGGGTCACAATAATACAATAGGGCACCTTTGTGTAATCACAGGTGTGCAAACAATTGTAAGGACATGATTTGGGAGCTGTCAAACCCAGTTTAACTTTCTCCAGGAATTCACCTTTCAGCGCACGGCCAGGCATTCCTACCGGACTTTGAATGATTTCAACATCATGATCTTTTGCGTTGATATACGCTTCCTTAAACTTGATATCGGCATCACATTCATAGGTGGTAACAAATCGGCTTGCAATCTGAACACCCTTGGCACCCAGCTTCATTATTTCATATACATCTTCGCCGGTATAAATACCGCCGGCAGCTATAACCGGAATTTCCTGATTGTATTTTGCTTCGTATATAGCGACTTCTTTTACAACTTCCGGAATCAGTTTTTGAATAGAGAAGTTCTCGTCATCAATCTGGTTTGTTTTAAAACCAAGATGTCCACCGGCTTTTGGACCTTCAACAACAACCAGGTCAGGTAAATAATCATAAAGCGTTTTCCACTTTTCACAGATTATCCTTGCAGCTCTTGCTGATGATACAATTGGCACCAGCTTGGTAGTACAATCGGGAGTACGGTATTTAGGTAAATCCATAGGAAGGCCTGCACCCGCAAAAATAATATCAGCTTTTTCAGCAATGGCTGTTTTTACCATATCACTGAAATTCGTCAGAGCCATCATGATGTTAACACCAATGATACCCGAAGATTTTTCTTTTGCTTTTCTGATTTCCTCACGTAGGCCAATCTTACAAGCTTCCATATAATCTTTTGCTGTGTTACGATATATCAGACCGATTCCCGCACAAGAAATAACGCCTACACCACCTTCATTTGCAACGGCAGACGCTAAACCAGATAAAGAAATTCCAACACCCATACCTCCTTGTATTATTGGTATGCGGGCTATCAGATTTCCAATTTTTAAGTTATTCATATTGAACTTTTAGATATTTATTGTACAAATGTACGAATTATTAGGCGAACATGGTGAGGAGTACGCCTTATGCAACTTATATTTAACAGTATTCTTCCCTTTACTAACCTAATTTTGTTTAATTGTGACAGAAATAGTCATTTCCGGTAAAATAGTCGTTTGGATTCATTCTAACATAAATCATCCATTCAATGTGATAATTTTATCAAAATAGAGTATCTTTGAATTGCAAATAAAAAATGAGACTAAACAGCAATGACATTTACAGCAATTGATTTTGAAACTGCCCATGCCAGTTTCCCATGCGAAATAGGACTAACCCGTGTAAAAGATGGAGTAATTCTCGAATCTAAATCCTGGTTGATTAAACCGGCATGTTTCCCATATATGAACCCCTGGAATCAAAAGGTGCATGGCATCTCATCCAAAGACGTATCAACTGCTTCTACCTTTGATGAATTATGGAGTGAGTTAAAGCCCTGGATGGAGGATAATATCCTTGTAGCCCACAATGCTGCATTCGATATGCGGGTATTGCGTTCGGCTTTATCATATTACGAGCTTGCAATTCCTTGTGTGGATTATTTTTGCACAGTAAATGTTTCCCGGAAAGTATGGAAACAATTATCAAGTCATTCACTCAGTTCGGTAAGCCAATACCATGATATCCATTTTAATCATCACCGGGCAGGTGATGATGCCGAAGTTTGTGCCATGATTGCATTAAAGGCTTTTCAGGCTATTGAAGCATTGAATGTGTATGATGGATTAAATAAACTGGGAATGTCGCTTAAAAAGCTTTAAAATAAAAATGTGAGGGTTTTGTGCTATTGCTTCCATGCCTATATGTTGCCAATATAAAAAAGGTTTATTGAAACGAATTTCAATAAACCTTTTTGCATTTCACAGCTCTATTCTGTTATATTCCAAGTGAAGCACGTACAGCATCAATTTTTTTGTTTGCAGTAGCATCGGCTGCATCATAATCAGCACGTGATTTCATTTCACCCCGTACTTCAATGTAAAACTTGATCTTAGGTTCAGTGCCCGAAGGTCGAACTGATATTTTTGTCCCGTCTTCTGTAAAGTACTGCAATACATTCGAAGTTGCAGGCATTATCAGATCGGTAACTACTTTTGTATCCAGGTTTGTCATTTTCAATGCTTCATAATCCTTGATGATCTTTACTTTCGATCCTGCAATTTCTTTGGGAGGATTGCTACTAAAATTCTTCATCATCTGAACAATTTCTTCGGCACCCGATTTACCTTTGCGAACTACAGAAATGCCTTTTTCTTTTCCATAACCATATTCAATGTAAATGTCCTGAAGCAATTCAAAGAGCGTTTTGCCGTTATCTTTGGCCCAGGCAGTAATTTCAGCCATCATGGCACATGATGAAACGGCATCTTTATCACGGGCAAATTCCTCCGGTAAGAAACCGTAGCTTTCTTCACCACCACCAATGTATTGTTTTTTACCTTCATTTTCACGAATAACGGAGGCAATCCATTTAAACCCGGTGAAACAATCGAAACATTCAACGTCGTTCCGGTCGGCAATTTGTTTGATGATTTCGGTTGTAACAATGGTTTTTACAATATATTCATTGCCGTTTAATTTCCCCAGTTCTTTCCAACGACGTATCAGGTAATATACAAAGATCAATGCAGTCTGGTTCCCGTTAACAAGTATCCATTCGCCTTTATCGTTTTTAACTGCCAATCCCAGTCTGTCGGCATCCGGATCCGAAGCCATAACTATATCAGCATCGGTTTCAATGGCTTTTTTTACCGCCATATCCAATGCTGCCGGTTCTTCCGGGTTTGGAGACTTTACGGTAGGAAAATTGCCATCAGTGACATCCTGTTCCGGAACATGAATTATGTTTTTGAACCCGTATTCGCTCAATGCCCAGGGAATCAGTTTTACACCCGTTCCGTGAATTGGTGTATAGACGATTTTCAGGTTGCTGTTTCGCTTGATAGCATCCGGAGAAAGTGATAGTGTTTTGATATTGTTGATAAACGCCTTATCAATTTTTTCTCCGATTATTTCAATTAATGCAGGATTGCCTTTGAATTTAATATCATCAACATTGGTAATTTTGCTCACCTCGGTTATCACATTTACATCATGGGGGGCAATCATTTGCGCACCATCATCCCAGTACGCTTTATATCCGTTGTATTCTTTCGGATTATGCGATGCAGTAAGGATAATGCCGCTCTGGCATCCCAACTGGCGTATAGCAAAAGAAGCTTCAGGGGTAGGACGGAGGTCTTCGAATAAATATACTTTTATCCCATTCGCCGAGAATATATTCGCTGATATTTCAGCAAATAGCCGGCTGTTATTACGACAATCATGACCGATTACCACGCTGATCTGCTGTACGGCCGGAAACTGGGCTTTCAGGTAATTGCTTAATCCCTGTGTGGCTGCACCAACGGTATAGATGTTCATCCTGTTTGTTCCGGCACCCATAATACCGCGTAAACCTCCCGTTCCAAATTCCAGGTCACGGTAAAATGACTCGATTAATTCGGATTTATCTTCAGCATTCATCATTCGACGAATGTCGTTTTTTGTTTCCTCGTTGTAATTGCCATCCAGCCAGGTTTGCGCTTTTGCCTGTACCTCAGTTAGTAATGCATTGGTTTCCATATAATTTGTTTTTTGAATGTTCTTTGTTAATTGGATGGCTAAAATACTTCTTTTTTTTGAATATGTAAACACTTACATGGGTAGAAAGTTTAATTTTTAAACCTCTGCAACTATTATTAAAGTAACAGGTATAATGGATAGCTCCTTTTTTTTACGTTGAATAATATTTGTATATTTATCTCTCTATGAGAAGTCTAATGTTTTAAAGCAGCGATTGTCAAGTCGTCAAAACTGCTTGTCAAAACCAGGAACAACGATTTATTAGTAGTCAAAGTCTTTCAATATGTAATATTTTCCGGCATTGGGTTTCAAGGATCAATCAATACCCGTTTTTTTACAAAATTGCCATGATGTCATCAGAGTATTAAGATGATGCTGCACATATTCTTTTTGGTTTATGGCATTCATAGATACCCGATATGTCTTTATCATTTATTTTTCCTTTTCCATTCGGTAACCTATCCATATCCTACCCATAACCTATAGATATCCCACCTCTTATATGATATGGGATATAGGTGGGATATCTATGGGATATCTATGGGATATCTAAGGGATATCTTAGGAACAACATAGACTGAGTGTTGGAGTGGTGATATAGTTTCGGGTTCCGGGTTTGGAGAGTTTAACGGGTTTGAGTTTTGAAGGACTTGGATTGCAGGGGATCAGTAAAATTTATGTATGTATGAAAATTCTGGATCAGAGTGATACAAAAAACACTTCAACCAGATCTGATTGAAGTGTTTTTTGCATATATAAACTGTTTTTTTATTTCTTCATATTTGGCAATTCAAGGCCATAGCCTTTTTTCTTGTCTTCGGCTTTCAACATAAAGGCAACAATAAATGCCAGCACCCCAAAAATCATGAAGATCATGTTGGCTTTCGTATAGTCATAACGCAAAGCGATTTTTTGTTTGTCAATTTCGGCATAACCGGCTTTTACAACAGCATCTTCCACTTGCTTCTGTATCTTTTCCTTACCTTCGACAGCAGGTAATGCCTTGACAGCTGCAAGATTGACGCTGACCAGCTTGTCTTTAAAGCCTGCAAAACCCGTAGTGTCCTGTACACCTTTGTATTCGGTATTTACCAGTACTTCATTAATCAGTCGGGTAGTGGTAACGTCCACTGCTTTTTCAAAATCTATTTTATTCAGGTTAAGCTGTGGTTGCATTTGTGCATAAGTGACTGTGATAGCATCTTTTACAACCACTTTTGCTTTGGAGACAGTCGGGTTTGAAGCACTTAATACAATTCCGATTAATAACGGAACGCCCATTAATCCCCAGTTTTGTATCCAGAAAATCAAGGCATATGCAGTACCAAGTTGTTTTTCAGGAATAATTTTAGGTACGGAAGGCCACATGGCCGATGGAACCAATGATAACGCAATTCCCAACACGACAGTTACAGCCATTGCAAGAATCCAGTTATTCAGGAATGGAATGGAAAAAATGCCATGTACAAAAATCAATAATACAGCCCCGATAATCATAATGGTGGCTCCTTTTCCTTTTTTGTCGTATAGGTTACCAAAGAAAGGGGTGAGGAAAAGCGTTCCCAGTGGCAATACACTTGGAATTAATCCGGCTAAATCAGGATTTACCTGATATTTATTAATTACAAGGTCGGTTGCAAATTTAATCCAGGGGAATACAGCCGAATAGAACAAAACGCATAACAGGGCAATTAACCAGAATCCTTTATTTGTGACAATCGTCAGTACGTCAGCCATTTTAAATGGTTCTTCATCTTCTTTTTCAATATGAGCTTCGGAAGCTTCAAGTTTCACGTCCATTCTCACATACACGATGTAGGCGATCAATCCGATACAAAGCAACAGGGCTCCGAATAGAATTGGAATAGATACATCCCCGAAATAATGGGCAATCGGAAGGGGGATTGCAATGGCCAGCAACGTACCAAGACGTGCAAATGAAACCTGCAGGCCCATGGCAAGAGCCATTTCTTTTCCTTTAAACCATTTTACAATTATTCTTGATACAGTAATACCGGCAGTTTCTACTCCTACGGCAAATATGGCATATCCCAATGCCGCAAACATTACCTGTGCTTTTATGCCAAAAATAGGTGCCATTCCTTCCGGGAAGAAGCGTGAAATGGCAAGGAATTTCATTCCTGCACCAATAATCATGATCGAAGTTGAGAGAATCCCTGTGAAACGTACACCTGTCTTATCCAGCAGGATACCACCCAAAATAAGCATTAACAGGAATACATTGAACCAACCATAGGCACTGGTAAAGATGCCGTAATCCATGTTGTCCCACTTTAACTGGCTTTCGAGCATGGGCTTTAGCGGACTCATGGCATCGGCAATGAAATAACCGCAAAACATGGTGAATGATACTATTGCAAGGGCAGTCCAACGGGCAGTAGATGATTCCCGAAGTGAAGAAGAAACTTTTTCAGTCATAAACTATTTGTATTTAGAGGTGTTTGTATAATAAAATGGAAACATTTAATTTAAGCCCGCAAATCTACTGAAAAAAGTAATAAGTTGTTGAATTTATTTGTTGATAAATTGAATGCAATGCCCTTTAGGGAAACTTTTATCAATCAAATATGCAATAACAAGTATAAATTTTGTATTTTAAGCTGTCTTGTACTGCCAAAATTACCGATATTTATCACTTTTCTACTTCGGTACTGTTTTTGAGAACACTTTGGCACAACTTATGATGGAATGCTAACGGATGAACCAAAAACTAAAATAATCACAGAATAAAAAAATAAGGATTCCAACCATCATAATTACCCATAATTTACTATTTTTGTAACTTATAATAAAGGAGAACCAATATATGACAGTCAACTATTCGGAACAATTGCACAATGTGCTACTCTATAGCTCTCAAGAAGCAGAGCGTTTAGGCAACAATTACGTGGGTCCTGAACATCTGTTATTGGGCATTTTACGTAATGGGAATGGGAAAGCCATCGACATTCTGAATGTTTCGCATGTTAACTTGATGAAAATCAAACAAATCATCGAAAGTCAGATTCGTACTGATCTTAATCCCACAGGATCTGAAATTCCGAATTTAAAAAGCACGGAACGCATTAAGAAAATAATGGAACTTGAAACACGTTCCTTGTCGGCAGAAACTGCTGATACCGAGCATTTATTGTTGGCTATATTAAAAGAGAAAAATAATCTGGCCGGTGACGTATTGCTCGCTGAGCATTTGACATATGACCAGGCCAAAGCATTTATTGAAGAACCAAAAGGAATTAATATGAGTTCTAACTTTCAGGATGACGAAGATGATGACGAAGATCCACGAAAGAAGAAAGCCAATCCTTCTTCTGCAGCAACAAAACAAAGTGATACCCCTGCTCTGGATACGTTCGGGACAGATATTACAAAGGCTGCACTTGAAAATCGTCTTGACCCTATAGTCGGACGTAATCGTGAAATTGAACGATTGGCACAGATTCTGAGTCGTCGTAAGAAAAATAACCCTGTACTGATCGGTGATCCGGGTGTAGGTAAATCGGCCATTGTGGAAGGACTGGCATTGAGAATCATTCAACGTCGTGTATCGCGCGTTTTGTTTGATAAACGTGTTGTGTCACTCGATATGGCTTCTATTGTTGCAGGTACGAAATACCGTGGACAGTTTGAAGAAAGGATTAAAGCAATTTTAAATGAATTGTCCAAAAATCCTGATGTCATCCTGTTTATCGATGAAATACATACAATTGTAGGGGCTGGTGGAGCACCGGGTTCGCTGGATGCAGCTAACATGCTGAAGCCTGCTTTAGCCCGTGGCGAAATACAGTGCGTAGGAGCTACAACGCTGGACGAATATCGCCAGAGCATTGAAAAAGATGGTGCCCTTGAACGTCGTTTCCAAAAAGTAATGGTTGATCCTACTACTGCTGAAGAAACATTGCTGATACTTGAAAACATACAGGACCGGTACGAATACCACCACAATGTACGTTATACTCCGGAAGCAATAAAAGCTTGTGTACGGTTGACAGAAAGGTATATTACCGATCGCTGTTTCCCGGATAAAGCGATCGATGCTTTGGATGAATCAGGTTCAAGAGTGCATATAGGTACTGTTTCAGTTCCTAAGGAAATAGAAGAACTGGAAAAGAAAATAGAAGATTTACGTAAAGATAAACTGAAAGTGCTTTCTGAACAAAAGTATGAATTGGCAGGTCCGATACGTGATCAGGAAAAACAATTGCAATATCAGCTGGAAGATGCTGTAAAGCGTTGGGAAGACGAAGCTCAGCTTCACCCCGAAACAGTTGACGAGGAACAGGTAGCTGAAGTAGTTGCTATGATGTCAGGTATCCCTGTTCAGCGGATTGCACAGGCTGAAGGCCTCAAACTCCGTCAAATGAAAGACTGGTTGCAACAGAAGATCATCGGACAGGAAGATGCCGTAAATAAGATTGTAAAGGCCATTCAGCGTAACCGTATCGGGTTGAAAGACCCAAGTAAACCGATTGGTTCATTTATATTCCTCGGACCTACAGGTGTAGGTAAAACCCACCTGGCAAAAATGCTTGCTGAATTTATGTTCGACAGCAGTGATGCACTGATACGGGTTGATATGAGCGAATACATGGAGAAATTCAGTGTTTCCCGTTTAATCGGAGCACCTCCCGGATACGTGGGGTATGAAGAAGGCGGACAATTGACTGAAAAGGTACGTCGTAAACCGTATTCCATCATATTGCTTGATGAAATAGAAAAAGCCCATCCCGATGTGTTTAACCTGTTGCTTCAGGTCATGGACGAAGGCCGTTTAACCGATAGCCTTGGTCGTAGAATTGATTTTAAGAACACGATTATCATTATGACCTCCAATATTGGTACCCGTCAGTTAAAGGACTTTGGTAAAGGTGTAGGGTTTAGTACTCCATCAACGACAGAATCGGATTCGGAATTTTCAAAAGGAGTAATACAAAAAGCTTTAAACCGTACGTTTGCTCCTGAATTCTTGAACCGTGTGGATGATGTTATCATGTTTGATCAGTTAAGTCGTCCTTCCATCTCATTGATTATTGACCTGGAACTGAAAGGACTCTTCGG
>Ga0302209_10001192_pt1 | contig 11452 bp, 11 predicted proteins | sample II_Fen_E3_1_FD_194574 | JGI IMG/M metagenome (GOLD analysis project Ga0302209, IMG submission 194574) | Peat permafrost microbial communities from Stordalen Mire near Abisko, Sweden - II_Fen_E3_1 | ecosystem: Environmental > Terrestrial > Soil > Wetlands > Permafrost | place: Sweden: Abisko...
TATGGATCGTAAATGACCATAAGGATCGGCTTTTTGCACTACCTGAAAATAACGATCCCAATCTTCATCGGTTAAATGCTTGATAAAGCTATTTTCGTTGCATAGGCTCCACCAAATGTTATGATAGGCTGCAAAACGTGCAACCATATATTTCAGATAAAGGATATTCGTGGAATCGGCCATCATGTCAAATCCCCATTTCCCTTTATCATATGGGCGAAAAAGTATTAGGTCAGCTTCAATTCCTATGTCTGACAGATGTTTAATATCTTCTTCAAGTACGTTAAAATACTCCGGGTTAAAGCGCGTGAAATCAAAATTTTCTTTACTGGTACCAACTAAAGGGAATGCCGTTAATTTCCCGGGTCCCTCTGTGTAATACTTATTGTACGGAGGAATAGCCAGCATGCGCACTTTATTAAATGGAGATGATTTCAGCGATTCAATGGTTTGTGCACGACGTTCCTTGCCCCGAAAAGACCATTCGTAAATAGTCGTGCCAAAAGGGGTAAAGCTAGTACTATCCTGGTAAGCAAAATGAAACTGATGACTTACCTTTACCGGACCATGCACGTTTGCCAAAGCTGCCGTACAGATAAACTCACCCTTTCTACGATCAAGTTCATGGTTGTTACTGCTGGTAACATAGGTCCATACACCTACTTCATCAGGCATGAACCTAATTTTATAGATCCCGTTACCATCGTAAAAACCCTCTGGACGTTAAATTTTATTCCCGTGCTTAAATTCGGCTGATAGCTGTGTGTCGATGAAAGGATTACCTGAATCGCTTCCTTTTAATGTGATTTCATAAATTCCCCATTTTGCGGTTTTATCCTGGGCGTTTAGTGGGAAAGCACAGAACATTACAATGATTAAAAGTAAGTTTTTTTCTAATAAACTCATCATATAGCTGTTAATTTGATTAATATGAATTTAAATTTTTTGCAAATTTACTCATATAAATCTAAGCACATGACGAAATTTAAATAATATATATATCTGATAGAAATTCAGAATTTTAAAATTAAGTTGTTATATATTAGTATTTGAACTGCACCAACCTGAAAATCAGACTTGTACTTTTTGGTAATCGGGAGAAAGTAATAAAATTATATGATTATCCGCAAAACGTCCTAATCCATAAATATTGTATTTAACTATAGGTGATAACGAAATCAAGAAAAAAATAATCTGTGTAAATCACTGTTATTAGTGGACAAACTCTTTTATTCTTTTTATATTTAGTTTCATTTATTGAAAATTAATCAGTGTAAATTAGCATCATTAGGACATAATGCGGATAATCATATAAAATTATTTGTGGTCGGGTACAAAATCCAATGAAACAGAGTTCATGCAATAACGCTTATGAGTAGGTGCTGGACCATCGTCAAAAACATGTCCTAAATGCGAGTTGCAGCGACCACATTCCACTTCAATACGAGACATGTTAAAGGAATGATCTTCTTTGTAGATCACACTTTTTTTTCTGACCGGTTCAAAGAAGCTGGGCCAGCCACATGTACTGGCGAATTTGGCATCGGAACGGAACAGTTTGTTACCACATACGGCACAATAATAAGTTCCTTTGGTATCGCTTTTCCAGTATTTACCTGTAAAGGCACGCTCAGTACCCCCTTTACGAGCTACTTCATATAAATCTGGAGGCAGAATTTTTCTCCATTCCGAATTGCTAATATTCAAATGAGAAGTATCCGTGCGTGAATAATATGGATTATTCTTCCCTGATGCGTTCATGTTATTCCTTTGCTGAGCGCTCGTTTGAATGATAATGAATAATAACATTACAATGCCTGTTGTTACAAATATTGATTTCATTCTATCTTATATTATGGATGTTATTTATGTTTTAATTTTTCTTTAAACACTTTTCTGAACTTGTCCAGTTTAGGTTTGATGACTAATCGACAATAAGGAACCTCAGAATTATTATCATAGTAGTTTTGATGATAATCTTCTGCTTTATAAAACACTTTATAGGGAACAACCTCTGTAACTATCTCACTGTTATAGGCTTTTTCTTCATCTAAACGTCTGATATAAAACCGTGCCTGTTTTTTCTGATTTTCGCTATGATAAAAAATGGCAGAACGATACTGTGTACCGATATCATTACCCTGACGATTAAGCTCGGTAGGGTCGTGTGCTACAAAAAAAGCGGCTAATAATTCGGCATAAGAGATTTTTGATGGGTCATAGATTATGTTACAGGCTTCGGCATGTCCGGTAGTTCCGGTGCAAACCTGTTCATAAGAAGGATGTGACACAGTGCCGCCGGAAAATCCTGAAATTACGGATAAAACACCCTTCAGTTGTTTGAATTGTTCTTCTATACACCAGAAACAGCCTCCTGCAAATGTTGCTGTATCTTTTTTTATACCCGTTATTTCTTTTGTTCGTTTCTCCTGTTTCATGTTTTTGTCAGTATTGCTAATGTTTACATTCTTATATGATTGTGCACACAACAAAACAGACAAAGCAAAAAGAAGAAAAACAGTTCTTGCAATTCTTTTAGAAATGCTATTGGAGTTATTTGTTTTCATTTTGTAATTCTTTTGCTAATGGAAAATCTATTGGAACATCCAATACTTTTCCGGTAAAATTTGTAATAAAATTATCACCTACTACAAGCAATACATCCACAAGGTGTTCCGGTGTATAACCTTCTGAAAGGAAATTATCCATTAAGGAAGTATCCACTTTCCCTTTTTGTTCCATCATGTTTTTTACCAGTTGTACAAGTGAATTTAGTTCCCTGTCAAAATCTGCGACTCCACTTCGTAATTGCATGATTTCTGTTTCACTAAATCCATTCAGCATTCCTATCATTGTGTGTTCACTAAGTCCATAAAGTGATTTGTTTACTTGTGATACGACCAGACTAATTGCTTCCCATTCCTTTATTGATAAAGAAGTCCTTCGTGAATGGAAAGCATAATAAGTAATAAATGCATTTTCTGAATGCATCATGGCAGCATATATATTGGGTATATGCCCGAGTTTTTTATTGAAGTATTCAATATAGTTCTTATTCTCTATACTTACTTCCGATGATGTTGGAATACCTATTGTTGACATGTTGCCTATCTTAATTATCTATGATCTTCAATTCTGAATTCTGTAATGTTGTTTCCTGTATACATCTTGAAAAAGCGGCTGAAATGAGCAGGGCTTTCAAATCCCAGATCATAAGCTATTTCTTTCGCTGACTTGTCTGTATAATGCAGATAGCGTTTTGCTTCAAGGATTATCCTTTTCTGAATTAATTTTGAAGGAGCTGGTTGTTGTAACAGATTAAAAATATTGCTAAGCGTTTTAGGCGATTTATTTAAAGAAGATGCGTAAAACTTTACTTCATGTTCAGTTTTAAAATATTTTTCTAATAAAACCGAGAAATTACGCACAAAATCCATCTTCTCGTCTGGAAAGTATTCATAACTTTTACTTTGCTGTTTTGCAATCCTTGTAGTCTTGATAATCAGCTGTTTTAAAAGTGTGCGTAACATTTCTCCCTGAAAATTATCTCTTGATTGCCATTCGTCGGAAAAGGATTTTTCCAGCTGTAACATTTTTTCATTCTCCAACCCATTTAATTCGATGAACATCGGATGATGTATGCCATAAAACAAGAAACCAACACAGCCTACCTCGGCGTCGTGATCAACAATACAATAGAATTCCCTGTTGAATTGCCAGGCAACCAGTTCGTCGGGACGTTCAAAAGAAAAATGCTGGTTTGATACCAATGGTAAGATCGAAGTAGCAGGCATCGTATAAACAATCTCATCGATAGTTACATGTTGAGAATCACCTCTGTTATAAACAAAAGTGTTGATGGGCTCAGGTGAAAGGTTGCGTAACCCATCACCTTTGAATTGCTCGTTATTGAGGTGCATGATGAATCGTGCCAAAGTTGATTTGTCTCTGTATTCCCTGGTCATATTATATTCTACTTAAGCAAAGAATTAAACTTTGATTTTATATTCTTATTATACTCCATCAAATGGTCATTAATCCAATTATTAATTTAGTGACGAATAATATAGATTGTCTAATTTTTTTAAGCGGTTTAAATTACACAAAGGATTTAATTGCATTCTTATTTTAAAAGGGATTGACGCCCTAATTCCATTAAAGTCTCAGCATTTACATATCCCACCTGCTTCAATACCATTTTACCTTCCGGATTAAAAAAAAGCAATGATGGATAAGCGGTTATGTCCCATTTTTTTGCAAGTGCAGTTCCTTCTCCTTTTTCCATGTCTATAGTGAAACTGATAAAGTTTTTGTTGAAATAGGCAGCTGTTTTTTTATCTTTGAATGTTGTTGATTTCAATAGTTTACAAGGTCCACACCAACTGGTATAGGCATCTACAAAAATAAACCTTCCACTTTTTTTAGCCACAGCCATCACTATCTTCCATTTATTTTTTGCAAAAACAATTTCATGCGTTGAATATTTTGTCTCTATTCCCTTCTTTTCCTGAGATAAAATATTTTCTCTTGACAACATTATTAACAACAGGAAAAGGGTATAATATGTTTTTTTAAAATTGCATTTTTCCATGATACTGAATTTTAAAGTTCTTTATAAATGCCTATTGATACAGATTTCAACTTCTCCGGACTTAATCGTTGTTTGAAATCGGGATTAATGTATTCAAAGTGGATAATACCCGTTTTATCCAAGATAAATACCGAAGGTACAGGAAGTAATAAATAAACATTTTTTCCTCCCGTTGTTTTGGGTACCATCTCCCTGTAACTTTCAGGAGCATTGTAAGCAATACCAAATTGTTTTGATACACTTAAGTCAGCATCTAATAATAAAGTGTAGTTCATTCATGACATTGCTGATCATTTTTGTATCCTTCCCCAACATATTGCTTTGTGCTTTTACGACAGATGTCGAAAACATACAAAGACAGAATATTATTGTGGATACTACTATTCTTTGTTTAATCAGAGTTGTCATTTTTCTTATGAGTTAAATATTAATAAATGTTTTAAAACATTTTTGGGTATGTCAATTTCTTTGCCAAATGATGTTTAAATTTTTGAATGCAGGAATATTTTATCTTTCACCCAATAGTCAATATTGTTTATTGTATTTTTAGAGAGAAATGCTTTTTGCTGAAAACATTTCTCTCTATCTTAAATTATTGAATTGTAACTTTGATGATGCCTGTAATTGCTGGTAGTGTGGTAAAAGCATTGGGATTGGGAACTGCCTGGATAGGCATACTTTCTACAAGCGGTGTCCCTGCAAGGTTAAATTGCGTAATACCTGCTCCCGGAAATTGGTTTATGGCGGTACCATCATCAAACAAAGCGATTGATGAAGAAAAATCTCCTTTTTGTGTAGCATCAATGTCATTGCCAGTGGATGTAAAGAACCAATCGTTAGAGAAACCGTACATTGTCGCAATGGCAATCCGGTCGCCAGTGGTCACACTAAGTTGCTGCGATACACTACTCCCTGCTTGCGTCCCTATTTTAGGTAAAAGGATGTTGGTATTAGTGGCCGGAAGGACATACACCGCCTTCACACCCGTCACTGTTTTCAAATAGGTTGCTAATCCACTGGCATCTCCTTTTTGGGCAAGCTCTTTCAACCCTTTTCCCCTGTCATTTTCTCCTGTCATATAGATAGGATTATCAATTCCGTTGTAAACAACTACTAATACAGGAGAAAGTGGTGTGAAAATTCCGGTTTGTCCTTGTATATAGGTCCCGAGTAATGAATTATCCCCCATTTCGGCGATATTGGTCAACCCGTTTGCCGTTGGTTTTCCATTTTCATACAGAGGGTTAGGGTTCAACAAATTTCCCCCGGCAATGTACGAAATAGCCCAGACTCCCGGACTGAAGGGCGTAGGGTTTGTTGTGTTGCCTGAGGTATTGGTAATTGTGAACGTGAAAGTGGAGTTGCCTTCATAATGCAAAGTAGCTTTCATTAATGTGGAAGCAGCAGCATAAGTATTTCCCTGTGCATCTGTTCCCGAAACTTCTGTAATATTTTTAGTCGTAGTCTCGGCAGTTCCGGGATGTGAAACATTGGCACCGGGAACCTGATTGATTCGTGTACCATTATCCCATAGTTTCAATTGACTGGACACATCTCCCTCAATAGGAGTGCCGTTATCCTGATACATTTTTATACCAGGGTTGGCAGGTGCAAAGAACAGGTCGTTCGACCAACCATACATGCAGACAAAAGAAAGAGCCTGTCCTTTTGCCGCAGAAAACTGAAATGATAATGACTCATTGGGCATAATCAATGGAGATGCCACGGTATTCTTAAAAGTGCCGGACTCTACCAGAGGTTTCGAATCCAGAACATTTTCTATGGTAATTGAAGGCATCTTAATCTGTATCTGGTTGTCTTCATTATTATTGCAGGATATCAAAAAAAGTGGAATTACTCCAAAAGCCAACCATTTTAATTTTAATGAACTTGTTTTCATTGTTTCTTATTTTTTAATTAGTGCAACAAAATTTCTTATTATAAATTTGTACAGCAAAGATATTCTGCTCTAAAGAATCCTATAGTATCTGTATTTCCCTATGGCATGACAATATTTCCCGAAGTGGATTTTTTTGTTTAAGTTCTTCTCAAATATTCGATTTGTATTTGTTTTGTAATTAAACAGGAAATTAGACTCAACGGGCTGTAGATGAAATGCAAATAGCTTTTGTTGCAATTAAATATTTAATTCATACCATTCAAACAAATTTATATTTTGCGGTTTAAAAGTTTCTTCAATTGCTTATCTTTTTCAGGAGGGAAAAGTATCTGTTATGAGCACCTTAAGTTAACCCACACTTCAACAGGGTGATAGCTTTTGTGTTATTTAAAAGGAAGGGGAAAGCAACGAAACCAATGCCAAGAAATAGAAATAATTCCTTAAATGCACAAAAATTACAGGCATTTAAGAAATAAAGTGCAAATCAACTAATTTGCAGGCTACAGAAAAATTGTATACAATAACTGATTTATAACTGATTTCCTGTCTGCCGGTACTAAAGTTTGAGAGGGGAGGAATGCTTGAATTACCATTGAAACATTTATTGCAAATAAACTTTGTTTTGCGTTCATGTCTTTTCTATATTTCAAACATTTTTATTGAATGAAGGAAAATATATTTTCCTTTTAATTTACCAATAGGTGATTATGAATAATAACTTCAACCACTACTGATTAATACTGTCTTTTGATCCCTTTCTTGTCCGGGTTTAATCAATAAATAACAGTTGATTGTTCTGACAAAAGCGTTGACTTCCATATAAATGTAGGAAAAAGTGGACTCGAAATCAGTGCGTTTAATTAATGGTTTATTAGCAGGGATGAGTAGCTAACATACCCGGTTCAATCTGGCTGATTGGCTAAAGAAATAGAGTAGAGGTAATTGTATATGAAAAATAAACAAGACATGATGTTTTATTTTATCTTTTTATAAAGTGGATAATTATTTATTTTTACGATGAAATAAACGGTTAAAAAATCCTTTTATTCCTGTTTCTTTATAGGGATTACAATTTAAATCATTAGAAACAGTCTCGGGAATTGCAAATGGAGTAAGATATTGTTTTCTCCAACGGCCATTATTCTCGATAGCACGAAGCACGTTGGCAACTATTGGCAGTGCCAGTGTAGAGCCAGAACCGTTTCCACTATAAAAATGGACTTCTGGAGAAGTTGCACCAACCCAGGTTCCCACCACCAAATCGGGGGTATAAGCAATAAACCATGCATTTGTATAGTCCTGAGCTGTCCCTGTTTTACCTGCCAGATTAGCGCGGATAGCATACTGGTTTCTGATTCGTGTTCCCGTTCCCTGGTTGATGGCTTTTTGTAAAATGGCAGTAATCATTTCAGTGGTTTCTTCACTGAAAACTTTTTCGGTTTTGGGATACTTTCTTTTGTATAGAACATTTCCTTTAGCATCGGTGATCTTATTAATCATAACAGGTTCAGCCATTTCACCTTTATTGGCAAAAGCACCGTATGCACGAACAACCTCATAGAGTGACAAATCAAGTGTACCCAAGGCAATGGATGGTGAATCATCATGAGTAGACGGAAAATGAAGCCTGTCGCATGTATTGATAAGTTTTTCGCGCCCGGTTTCAAAGTACAAATCCAATGTAGGCAGGTTCATGGAATTGGCCAGGGCATACCAAAGTGCCACCGTGCTGTCTTTTGTGAATGTATGATCAAAATTCTGTGGTTCCCAGTTGTTGTATTCAGGATATACTTTTTGAATATTTTTCAGATAGGTACAAGGACTAATATTGTTCTCCAGTGCTGTAGCATATAAAAAAGGTTTAAAAGTAGAAGCTATCTGACGATGAGACATCACCATATCAAAAGGAAGCTTCTTGAAATCGTTGCCGCCAATCCAGGTAATTACCGCTCCATCTTTTGGGTTGGTAATGAGAACTGAGGCATTCAGCATTTTGTAGTAATACCACAAACTGTCTGTCTTATTCATTCTTCTTGTAGCAATACCTTTCCAGTCAAAAACTTCAATATTCTTTTTTAGAGAATGATCTGCACCCGAAAGTTTAAACTGTTTACTATACCATCGCTTTTTTACAGTGCGATTTTGAAGCTCCTTATCCAGCAATTTTTGCATACCGTACAAGTGTTTATGTATGCCTAGGGTGGTTATTTGCTGAATCTGCATATTCAGGGTCGTGTATATTTTGAGCCCATCTTTTTTTAGGTCATACTCCCGGCCAGTTTTACTTTTAATACCTTCCAGAATTTCCTGTGTTTTCTTCTTTACCTGATATACAAAATAGCCTGCGGGAGCTTCTGTATTCTCGTTTTCATAGTTCAGGTTTAGTGGGATTCTCCGCAAACTATCTAACTCAGCCTTTGTCAGATACTTTTCTTTCTCCATCAAAGTCAGCACCATGTTTCTGCGTTCCAATGAGTTTCGCGGATTTAACCGTGGATTAAAATAGGTGTTTGCTTTCAACAATCCTACTAAAACAGCCGATTCTTCCACTTTCAGCTTGCGCGCAGGCTTATTAAAATACCGGTGTGAAGCAGCTTCCACACCGTAAACATCTTCGCCAAAAGGTACGGAATTCAGGTAAAGCAACAAAAGTTCTTCTTTGTTGTACACTTCTTCCATGCGGGCGGCAATAATAATCTCCCGTATCTTATTCACAGGCATGCTTAGGATACTATAATTCCGGCGTCCGTATAAGTTTTTAATCAACTGTTGTGTCAGTGTACTTCCCCCGCCGCTCTTGCTTTCACCCCAAAGGATACTTTTAAAGACAACACGAAAATAACTCTGAAGGTCGTACCCGCTATGGGTAAAAAAGCGCTTGTCTTCAGTAGCAATCAATGCCTTTTTGAGATGATCAGGAATTTCATTATCGGTTATATTGGTACGGTTCTCGGCAAAATACTTTCCGATAATAATGCTATCACTGGAAATTACCAAAGAAGCCTCTTCATTATTTACTGCTTTCAGAGCTTCCTTATCGGGTAAAGATCCAAATTTCCCCAAATAAACTGCAAAAAATAACAACACGCAAAAAAGCAGTATGGATGAAAGGAGAATCAAAAAGTATTTCAGGATTTTTTTTAAAAGCAATATTTTTTGAGGCTCCATATTCCAAATTATTTAAATGATCAGTATAAACTGAAATAGTTATTTACTTCTTATGTAGTTTTTAAATCTTTTGATAAACTTTGTTGAAAGGAATTCTCATTCTGTCTCCCCAAACTCCGTGCTCATCTCTTATTCCGCAGGAAATAATCATGTTGATTTCTGCTCCTAAAGGCAATTTCAAGATACTTTTTACTTTTCTACCATCAAAACCTTCCATCGGACAAGTGTCATACCTTTCATTGGCCATTGCTAACATAAAGGTTTGTGCCGCCAACGCACAGGTTTTATGAACTACAACTCTCACATCGTTTTCAGATACCTGATACGTGATTGTTCTGAAAATTCCAACAATGTTCACAAGAATTTTTCGAACCATCCCTAAAATTCCTAAAAAGCGGGAATATAAAAATGGCATTACTATTCCATAGTACATTTTCCATCTTTTGATTCTTTTCTCGTGTTTTTCTTCCGGACTATTTTTTAGAACATTTTGAGTTTCCAACCCGATCATTTCTTTTGCTCTTTTTTGATACAAATCCTGTCTTGTAACGAAAACTACCATTTGTTGGGCAGTAGTCGCTGCCTCCTGATTTAAACAGGCAACAGATAGTTTCTTTAGAATTTCCGGATCAGTGATGTGATAAAACTCCCAAAGCTGCATGTTGGAACTGTTGGGAGCCAATGTTGCAAGTTCTATACAATGTTTAACTTTCTCGTAATCAATGTGTATATCCTTGTAATGTCTGACAGAACGACGGTAATTTATTATTTCTTCTAAAGTCATTTTTTGTTGTGGATTATCTGTTCTTACCTATTTTTTTATCTGTCTTAGTGTCCCGGCAATTATTTATTTTTCTGTGAGACCTTAAAATCTGGATGTATTGTTGTTCGTCTGAGGTTCCAGGGTATGTATCGTACTCTCTACGCTTTTCCCGATAGCTCAGAATTAGCATGGAAAATTGGTTTTTCGTTTGTGACAATGTACAGCTAAAGGATCAGTTTAAATAGGCTTTGTTTGATTTTTATAAAACAATCAACCGGCAGTCCGGACAAATGTACATAATATATGCGGGAGTAATAATCCCTCATGTATCTTTGCGATCATTGTCCTTTTTAAACGTATAAAATAGTTTTTTGTTGTTCGTATGGAAGGGATTGCAAACTTCAGCCAGGGTGGGGGAGGTAATACTTGAAATATTCATCATAGTATTGGTATAAAATAATATGTAGAATTTAATAAATAAAAAAAACCGTACCGATAATACAATCGGAAAGGTTTTCAATAAGTTAGGGGCTTCAGGTATCATTTTTAGACTGGCACATAGACACTATACCCACGCGGGGGAGCCCAGAACTGTCCCCAACCATCCTGATTGGTAACGATGTCTGTTGGTACATTTAAATCATTATCACCGCGCCAGGCAAGAGTTGTCAATTTAGTAGCAGTCCATTGAGTCCTTACCCAGGTACCGTTCCATTCATCTCCCAGGTTATTCAGGACGAAGATGAGTCCCCGTTGATTGGCATAGCCATTACGCTGCATGATATACAGGTTGTCATCCACGTACAAAATAGTGGTTGTTCCTGCTGCATAATCTTCATGGATACGAACAAGTTGCGCAATACCGCTTTTTTCGCCTTCTTGTCCAAGACCCCAGTCGTAGTAATCCTGCCAAAAGACACAGGGATACCCCTCATGGGTAAGAATAAAGGCATAAGCCAGCATTTTATCGTTTACAATTGAATCGTTTCGTGCAATGTCATGATTCTCGACAAAAGTTACGGCTTGTACC
>Ga0302209_10001193_pt1 | contig 11437 bp, 7 predicted proteins | sample II_Fen_E3_1_FD_194574 | JGI IMG/M metagenome (GOLD analysis project Ga0302209, IMG submission 194574) | Peat permafrost microbial communities from Stordalen Mire near Abisko, Sweden - II_Fen_E3_1 | ecosystem: Environmental > Terrestrial > Soil > Wetlands > Permafrost | place: Sweden: Abisko...
TTTCGATTTTTTTACCATGTAGCTTATCGGGGCAAAGAGCAGACTGTAAATGATATCATTATGTAGCGGCTGGAGTAATTGTATTTTTTTAGATTGTTCAAATAGCGTTTCAAATACTGGGCAGTAATCCAGTCTGTTTTCTTTTTCTATTCGATCGATAAGCGGACAGTTTGAAAAATTTTCAAGAAATACATATTCGTCTATATTTTCTTTAATATATTGATAATGATTAAGCCATATGGTTCTGAAAGTTCCTTTGGATGGTGTAAGGCTTATTCCTTCGTGAAAATATGATTTCCCCATATTGACTTTTAATTCTATGAAGAGTTTTTTCAGCATATCGTCCTTGTTTTCGAAATAAAGGTAAATTGTTGCTGCAGAAACATCTGCCTCATTGGCTATTTTAGACATAGAACTGCCCTGGAATCCATCTTTGTTGATTACCTGTATGGCTGCACGATATATTCTGCTTATTTTATCTTCGTCTTTTAGTCGCATAGGAAAATTATAACTAAATGATTATTCATTTATGACTTGATTGTAAATTATAAACAATATAATCGCGCATTTGTTGAGCGATTTCAGAATAAATCTTGATAGCATAACTAAATGAACATTGATTTATAGAATATGAAAGTAGAAAAAGCATTCTTGCTTTTCAAATATTTATTCTGTTAAAAGTTGGGATTGGTTATTTAAGGGTTGCCAGATAGGCTTTCCATTCAAGTTCGGAGCCATTGAAGGTATTCATGTCCACGTCGCCCTTTATTCCGTTCAGTTTTCCGTTGTGCGCATGTTGCCAGAATAGCCAGTTTCTGTTATCGGGTAATTTAGGAGACTTGCTAAACGAGCAAATCCATATTGGATGTTGGGTAAAACTGCCATTTATATAGCGGTTGTAGGAATCCATGTTGGTGTAAATAATCATTTTCCGATGGATGACAGATTGAACCTCAATCAAAAATAAACGGATTTGTTTTTTTATTTCGGCATCGCTTTTGTACACGGGTAAATTTCCCCATTCTTCAATGTCTACCACAGGAGTTAATTCATCTGGGTCGTGTAGCGCATGTGATAAAAAGTTTTGAGCCTGAACTTTCCCTGATTTGTTGAACCGAAAGAAATGGTATTCACCTACTTTTATTCCCACTTTTCGTGCTCTGGCTAAGTTTATGTAGTAATTCGGGTCAATGTAGTCTTGCCCTTCAGTGGCTTTTATATAGACAAAACTGATTTTCTGCTTTTTTATAAGTTCCCAGTTGATTATGCCTGTATGTTTTGAAATATCTATTCCGGTGATTGGGTATTTAGTTTTATCAATTTTAATGCCTTTTGGCGAAATGTACATTCGGTATTCAATGATAGCCAGGATTACTAAACCAAGCAAAAGCACCAGTATTATTATATATTTCTTTTTCATAGAAAGATTCTTATGGGCATTAACTACGCATACAAAAATTGATGTACTGTAATTTTGATGATTGAAGTTTAGTCACTACAAATATATGAAATTTAGATGAAAAAGCTGAACTCAATTCCGACTCATATGTTTTATTTGTTTTACTTCCCAGATATAAAATATACCATATGTTTGATAGTTCCTTTTTAAATTGTTCTTGCTGTTCATTTTATATTAGAAATTTAGTATCTTTGACATGTTAAATAGATAGTTGTTTTTGTGCAAACTAATTTAAAGTGCCTATTGTTGTTTTGTGCCTAAGTCAATTAATACGTGTCTGGTCAGGCGTTTACTTTTGACTGCAAATGGACTTTTTGTTTGGCTGGCTAAGAGATGTTTTCTACTGTGTTTATGTTATAAAAATTAATGAGTTATGAAAAGAAATTTGTTTAAATTCAGGTTTGATTTGTTACTTCCGTTTCTGATTCTCTTTTTATTATTTTCTTGCAAAAAAGATGAAGTAACTCCACCAACCGGTCCGGAGACAGATCTCAAGGTTTCGTGTGTTGTGGATAATTCGTCTCCTGCCATTGATGGATCTGTGATATATACCATTACAGCGCAGAATTTGGGGTCGCGAGATGCACAGGGTGTGGTTGTGGCAGATACCTTATCTTCCGGACTCACATTGGTAAGTTCTACTCCGGATAAAGGAAGTTATGATTTGCAATCGGGTAAATGGCTGATCGGTGATCTGGCTAAGAATGCTACAGCTGTATTAACTATAAATGCGAAGGTAGGAGCGTTTGGAACAATCGATAACAAAGTGATAATTAGTGGTAAGGTTACGGATAAAAATGCTGTCAACGATACATCGAAAGTTTCGATAGCTGTCAGCCTAACCAGTCTGACAAAAGAACAGCATTGGTCTTATGATGTATTTTCGAACATGAAGGATATTTATTTGTGGACTGACGCGTTACCATCGGCTTTTGACCCACGAAAATACAATACCCCCGATGATGCTTTGACCTATCTGACTGGTTTAAAAATAAATTCAGAAACTGGGACTGCTATCGACCATTATAGCTTTTTGGATAAAATAGGTAATCTAAGCGGCGAAATAGGTCAAGGAACTGCTAGTGGCGATTATGGTTTTATGGTAACCGCCGGTTATAACTCATCCAATCAGGTTTCATTTTTTGTTACTTATGTTTACAAAGATTCTCCGGCTGGATTGGCGGGAGTAGCCAGGTCTTACGAAATTATAAAAATAAATGGAAGTGATGCCGTTCATCCTGAAGCCGATTCACAAGGCTATCTGGTGCCAACTTCAGCGGGTTACACTAATCTGGTGAATGCGTTATTTTATTCAAATACAGCATCGTTTACATTTAAAAAGCCGGATGGAACAACGTTAGACGCATCTCTGGCTGTCGGATCGTATGCTATCAACAGTGTGTTGTACGATGCAGTGATGAGTGTTGGGGCTAAAAAACTTGGATACATGGTTTTCAATCAGTTTTTGGGAGCGAGTTCGCAGACTGAGCTTAGTAATACTATCGCTAAATTCGAAACCAATGGAGTGCAATATCTTATTGTAGATTTACGCTATAATGGAGGTGGTTCAGTTGAGACTTGCGAGAAATTTTGCAGCTTATTAGCTCCGGCTTCAGCAAATGGAAAACTAATGTACTCGTATAAATTGAATTCGGGATTGACACAATACTATACCTCACAAAGATCCAGTCTTACAACCAATTTCGCTAAAACAAACTCTTTCCAGCCTACTGAAATTTACTTTATTGTAAGTGGAAGTACTGCTTCTGCAGCGGAATTGCTTATTAATAATCTGCGTCCTTACTATAGCGGGAATTTGTTTTTGATTGGTCAGACAACCTATGGGAAACCCTGCGGTTTTTGGGCTACGCCTATCGGTTATTCAGAGACACAAACAACGCCTAAAGAAGGATACGACCTTTACGCCGTTTCATTTGAAACCGTAAATGCTAACAAAGAGGGTGGTTATTATGCCGGTATGACTCCCGGAACAGTTAAGTATCCTGGAGTAAAAGCTTACGATTCTTACAACAGATCATGGGGTGATGTGAACGATGCAAGTTTAGCTCAGGCTTTAAATCATATTTCATCGGGAGCTTTTAAAGTATCTTCGTCGTCCAAAGTTAAAGCAATTAATACTACTCCAATATCTAACTTCGACCGTAGTTTTAAAGGAATGATTGATTTCAGAAAGCATATCGTTTTAAAATAATAAAGACAAAACATATGAGTCTGATTTGTCGTTTTATGTAAATACTTTTTCGTTTTGAATTATTTAGCGCATATTTTTCTGTCAGGGACTGACTCACAGGTAAAAATTGGAAATTTTATAGGCGATTTTGTAAAAGGGAATCAGTTGAATTCACAGCCTTTACGCATTAGAAGTGGGATTGTCTTACACCGGAAAATTGATTCATTTACAGATTCTCATCCTGTTGTTATTGAAACAATTGGAATGTTACGTCCTGTTTTTGGTCGTTATTCAGGCATTATAGTCGATATGTATTTCGATTATTTTCTGGCTGTCAGTTTCTCCGATTATGCCGGAGTCAGGTTGAATACATTTGCTTTTAGATTTTATGTAGATCTATTGCTTTATTACAAATACTTGCCGATCAGAGTCAAACGATTTGTTTTTCATTTCATTACTACTAACAGACTTAAGCGGTATTCAAAGCTTGAAGGGCTAAAGTCTTCACTTCAAATCATGTCAAATCATAAGATTCCTGCTATTGAACCGGATAAAACAATTGATTTCTTGATTCAAAATCACGATGAACTTGATGAGAAATTTCATCAATTTTTCCCTGATTTAATTCAGTTTGTGAAGTCAGAATTTATTTAGCTGATTACAAATAATTGCTGTTCTGCCGGGTTTGGTAATAAGGCTAATTTTTGTACCTTTGTGCTCTCAAATTATGGAAATATAACTCATTAATTAATACCTTTTTGCGGTCAGGGGTATTTTAAATACAAGTAAATTTATGTTTGAATCTCTTAGTGAAAGACTTGAAAGGTCGTTCAAGATCCTGAAAGGAGAAGGTAAAATCTCCGAAATCAACGTGGCCGAAACGCTGAAAGATGTGCGTAAAGCTCTTTTGGATGCCGATGTTAACTTCAAAATAGCTAAAACCTTTACAGATACTGTTAAAGAAAAAGCCATTGGTCAAAATGTACTTACGTCACTGAAACCAAATCAGTTGATGGTGAAAATTGTTCACGACGAATTGGCTCAGTTGATGGGTGGAGCAAGTGTGGATATTAATCTCAAAGGATCGCCAACCGTTATTTTAATGTCCGGATTACAAGGTTCCGGTAAAACAACTTTCTCCGGTAAACTTGCAAACTTATTAAAAACCAAACGAAGCAAAAATCCGCTTTTAGTGGCTTGTGATGTGTATCGTCCTGCTGCAATTGAGCAGTTGAAAGTACTTGGTGAGCAGCTTGGAGTTCCTGTTTATAGCGATTTAGAAAGTAAAAATCCGGTTTCGATAGCTGAAGCAGCCATCAAACATGCAAAATTGCATGGAAATGATGTAGTCATTGTCGATACTGCTGGTCGTTTAGCGGTGGATGAGGCGATGATGAACGAAATTGCAGCCATCAAAAAGGCTATTAATCCACAGGAAATTCTTTTTGTGGTTGACTCAATGACTGGTCAGGATGCTGTGAATACTGCCAAAGAATTCAACGACAGATTAGACTTTGATGGTGTAATTCTGACTAAGCTCGATGGAGATACCCGGGGTGGTGCAGCTCTTTCTATCCGTTCGGTAGTAAATAAGCCGATAAAGTTTGTTGGTACAGGTGAGAAGATGGATGCGTTGGATGTATTTTATCCGGAACGTATGGCCGATCGTATTTTGGGAATGGGTGATATTGTTTCGTTGGTGGAACGCGCTCAGGAACAGTATGATGAAGAGGATGCCCGCAGACTTCAGAAACGTATTGCCAAGAATCAGTTTGATTTTAACGACTTTATTTCTCAAATTCAGCAAATAAAGAAGATGGGTAATATCAAAGATTTGGCAGCAATGATTCCCGGGATGGGAAAAGCATTGAAAGATGTTGATGTCGATGATAATGCATTTAAGGGAATAGAAGCAATAATTCATTCTATGACGCCGCTTGAACGTGCCAATCCGACTATGCTGAATGGGAGCCGTAAGCAACGTATAGCTACAGGTAGCGGAACTACAATTGTTGATGTGAATCGATTGTTGAAACAATTCGATCAGACCAGCAAAATGATGAAAATGGCTACCATGAGCCAGGGTAAACTGAAATTAGGGAAAAGACGATAAATTAATGTGCTGATTTGCTAATGAGTTGATTAGCAAACAGACCAATTAACTCATTAATCAAATATGTATACACTTATTGATGGCAAAGCCATTTCGGAACAAATTAAAATTGAAATTGCAGAAGAAGTAAAGAACATGGTGGCTAACGGTGCCAAACGTCCTCATCTGGCTGTGATTATTGTCGGACACGATGGTGGTAGCGAATCCTATGTTGCCGGTAAAGTGAAAGATTGTGGCGATTGTGGCTTTACTTCTACTTTAATACGCTTTGAAGAAGATGTAACAGAAGAAGCTTTGCTTGCTGAAGTTGATAAATTAAATAAGAATCAGGATGTTGATGGGTTTATTGTTCAATTGCCTATTCCAAAACATATTTCTGAAGAGAAAGTAATTGAAGCCATTGATTATCGCAAAGATGTGGATGGTTTTCATCCTGTAAACGTCGGACGTATGACTATCGGTTTGCCTTGCTACGTTTCGGCTACACCGGCGGGAATTATTGAGCTGCTTAAACGGTATGAAATTCCAACTACAGGAAAAAACTGTGTTGTGATTGGTCGCAGTAATATAGTTGGTAAACCAATTGCTACACTCATGATGCAAAAGGGTTACCCTGGCGATGCAACTGTGACTGTTTGCCACAGCCGGACTAAGAATCTAAAGGAGATTTGCTTGCAAGCTGATATTATTATTGCTGCGCTGGGTCAACCGGAGTTTCTAAAAGGTGATATGGTAAAAGATGGTGTAACTATTATTGACGTGGGAACAACAAGAGTGCCTTCTACATTGACAAAGTCAGGTTTTAAGCTTAAAGGAGATGTGGCTTTTGATGAAGTAGCTCCAAAGGCTTCGTTTATCACTCCTGTTCCTGGTGGAGTTGGTTTAATGACCAGAATAGCATTAATGCAAAACACCCTACTGGCAGCTAAAGGAGAAATTTATTAAGTTCATAATACGTAGTTGATAGTTGACTATGAAAGCATAGTCAACTATTAACTATCAACTATCAACTGAATTATGGCTTTATTCTACGTTCCAAATCTCTCTGTTGGTCATGTTCTTCCGGAAGAAGAATCGCAACACGCCGTCAAGGTGTTACGCATGCAGGTCGGCGATGCTATTTCTGTAGTTGATGGTTCCGGAGGATTTTACGATGCCGTGATTTCCAATCCTCATCCTAAACATTGTGAGTTTGAAATTAAAAAGACAATTCTAGAATTTGGAAAACGGGATTATAAAATTCATATTGCTATAGCTCCAACTAAGAATATCGAGCGATTGGAATGGTTTATTGAAAAAGCTACAGAAATAGGAATTGATCAAATTACCCCGATAATTTGTCGTTTTTCAGAACGAAAAATTGTAAAAGCTGAACGTTTGGAGAAAATCATAGTGTCAGCTGCCAAGCAATCGCTTAAAGCCTATTTTCCTGTATTAAATCCTCAGTGTACTTTCGATGAGTTAATAAGTAAGCATAATGCTTCGCAAAAATTTATAGCTCATTGCTATGAAGAGGATAAGAAGTTGTTGCAAAATGAGATTAAGAAATCGTCGGATGTTTTGATTTTGATTGGCCCGGAAGGTGATTTTAGCAAAGAAGAAGTACAAAGTGCAATTTTGCATGATTTTATTCCGGTTTCGTTAGGAGAAAGTAGATTGAGAACCGAAACTGCCGGAGTCGTAGCCTGCCATACAGTAGCAATTATGAATCAGCATTAGAAATTTATAAAACACAAAAAAGACCGATTATTTGTCGGTCTTTTTTGTGTGAAATATACCTGAAATGATATCAAGGCTTCTCATTATAATTATTCCCGGAACTAAGTCGATTTATTTACCTGAACTATCTAGTTGTTTTCTTTTGAGTGTTATCTTGGATTTGTAATTTGTATTAACTTTTTCTATAAAGGCTAAGAAATCAGGATATAACGCAGCTTTATATTCTCCAGATGAAATAAGTAACGCTTGTTGAATTAAAATGCCTGCTCCCGTTGAGTTTACATTTGATACAAAACTTCCGAATTTACTTTTTATGTTTGTTGAAGTTGGGATACTTTCAATTTCAAAACCATTCGGAATTTTGATAAAAATACTGTCAATATCTTTATACCCTGCTGATATGTTGATGTCAAGAATGCGATTATTCCTCTTTAAATCATCGTAAGAACTTCTGAAAGGATTAATTGGAACAAATAATCGACTTCCTGTTTTATTCCCAAATGAAGGCGTAGTCCATGAATAATCAATATTGATACTTGGAAGTTGAGATTTGTTTTCTTTTATGGATATTGCACCCATGGTTACGCTTGGGAGTTTTATATCTTCACGCAAGTTGTCAACTTGCTCATTAGTTTTTGCCAGCGGAAACCAATCATAATTATCGTAAATCTTTGCTTCACATTTTTTCTGCATATTGACTAAAGCACTTCCATCTTCATTAAGAGATATTTTTGCACAGTTTTTTTCAATATTCAATGAGTCAGCGTAATCTGGAAGGCGGTATAGTTTGCTGCCAGTCTCAAAATTTACTAATGCATCGTGACCTGAAATACCGTTATGAATAAATCCAAATGGAACTCTTGGGTTTGTACACTCTAGCCATAATGTGTCTTTCGGTAGTGGAACCTGCAGAATAACGTGGTTTGTTTGGTAAAAGTTTGCGTAGTCTTTGAATAAGCGTTTCCTGTTATTGTCATGACATATAACTGTATAGTTTGATGGAATTCCGATGACATCCAACATTGCTTTAAGGTAATTGGTGAGCCCTTTACAATCGCCAAACCCGGTTCTGCATACTTCTGATGCCAACATGGGTTGAAGTCCTCCAATACCAAGTTGAATACTTACATACCGGGTCGTTTTGCCCAAATAATCATAGAGGATATGTATCTTTTCTTTGTCCGATTTTGCATCTTTCGTAAGATCAATTATTTTGCTTTTTGTGGCTTCTGTCAATGTACTTCTTCCTTTATTTAAGTTATATTGCCAGTTGCCCATTGTTTCCCACGAAGTAATTTCACCAGGAACATTATCATATTCAAATTTTTTGGGATTTGAATAAAGCTTTGGAACCAGTGTACTCAGGCTAGGGGCTAACTTCTCATAGTCAATGGCCTTAAGATTTTGGACTTTCCATAACTGGGTGACAATACCTTTCTCTGAATTTATTTCAGGTTCACTTTGCATATTTATTGCCTTGAAAAGAATCTCAGTTTTATCAGGAATCATAAGTTTGAATGATGCCTTCTCAACTGATATATTGTAATCATCTTGAGGAAAAAATATGGGAAAGGCCAGAATGCCGTTTTTTATACTTACTTCATATTCATATAAAATCGTAACGGGAAATGAAGGCAGATCCGGTTTCATTCCGTAGTGCTTTGCATCCGATGCCAGTTCATTTGAGTATTCAGTAGAGTAGACATCGGACATTTTATATTTTCGAAGCAACTTTCCATTTGCATCATAAAGTTGTCCACTAAAGTCGGAAAGCTTTTTAAATTTATCTCCAGAGAAACTAAATATTGATGCATCGCTTCCTTTTTTATCGAGGATGGTGATTGCAATTGTCTGTTTCTCAGTAGCGCTACTGATGGATTTAAACTCAAATACAGTGTGGGAGAATCTAACAACTGCATATGCATTTTTGGATAATGAGTCAGGGATGTTCGAAGTCTTCAATTCGGGCTTATCGGTTGATGCAAAACCATATAACGTAATCAGTATGAATCCGAGCGTGATTTTTATTTTTCTCATGAAAATGACTCTATTTTAATTTATCTTTTTTAATACGATTAGCTCTGCATTTTTTGTTGCAACCTGTGCATAAAAATCACGAATTGAGTTGTATGAACTCTGTGGAAAAATGGTTTGATTTAAATTGAATCGGTAGTTAAATTGAATGATGTTTTGATCTTGTGTTATTTGGTAAATGCAACTGCCGGCATTATCAGGAAGCGATATTTTAATTGATTTTGGTAGCTCTTCTACTTTGTAGTTCTGAGGTATTTCAATTGTGCTACTAATGAGGAAGACATGTGGATAATCAAATTCTATAGGTAATTTTCGCTCTGATTGAGTAAAGGGATTTTTGTCAAGATGGGTTATTACCATTGGGTTGACATAAAGGAAGTCTCCTTGAGGATTCAATTCGCGTGAATAATTTATATTCTCTTGCGTCATATTAGATAATTTGTCTCGACCAGATATAGAGAACATATTGACTTTAATATGATTGTTGTTTTCTAGTTTTTGAATAAATTCAGTAGAGTCTTTAGCTCCGAAAAAACGACTTTTATATTTGTAAGCCATTTGGTTTGTGTACATGTTACTTATCGTACCGTTCATAATCCCTTCTTTGCTAATGGAGGATTTGATGAAATAACTAGTCTGACTTTGAGCTATCTTAGTTAAATCAGCCCATTTTTCAGCGATACTTTCGTCAAAAACTCTTCCTCTGTCTACTAATAAATCTGTAGGCAGCAGATTCAGACCTCCATAGGTTGCAGAGCCATCCATGTAGTAAGTTTTGCCATCTTGTGTACTTGCTGCAACAATAAAGGTGGTTAGCTTATCAAATGATGGGTAGGTGTATGGGATACGTCCTTGAGAGCGACGACTTATTAGCACCGGGTACGCTTTGATATGAGCGTCTCTGAGTGCACTCAATAAAATCATATTTATTTGTCCGTTATCACCGGTCTTATTTTTTATAGCTTCTTTTGTTCGATTTCCATAAAATGAATAAGAGTCATTCCAACTTATTTTATTCTTAATAAAAGAATAGATTAGTTCTATTTTTTTCTTTTCTATTTTAACCGTGTCTGTTAGCGCTTTGATTTCATCTTTAAAAGGATTGGACATCTTAAGATTTGTCCCAAAGTCTGTTTCTTTTTTAATTGTCTCGTCCAAGTTTTCCCAGGTATTCGAATAGGCTTTATAAGGGCTGTTTGGAAACATTGTGGCTCTTAATTCAAAATGAACCTCAGATGTGAAGTCGTTTTTACACCATACATAAGGTTCATTTTTTAAAGCAGGAACATCTTCTGCAGTAAACTTGATGTTTCTGCTTTGGCAGGTTACTCTTTCTACTCCTTTGGAAGATTCTCCGACATTAAACTGTTGGGCTTGCGGATTTTCTTCTACTTTAATGTTTTCGTAACCTCTTGTTTCGATGTTGAACAAAAAATACTCAGGTATAAGTACTTCATAACTACTGTGAATAACAGGTATATCGCTTTGTATATACCAGCTAGGCAAATCATAGATATGTTCAGAGCTTTTATCGTATTTGAACTCGATTATTGAGCCCACTTTTACATTCGGCATGGAAAATTTCATCTGACGGTATCTGTTGTTTATTTCTTCGTCGAAAATGTATTTCTTCTCCAGTTTGGTTTTTACAACTTTCCCATTTTCCATGTTATAGGTATAAGCTTCAAAATTGGTTATACTTTCTCTATCGCTATTTGACTTATAGTAATATGGCAAAGAAATAGTGGCTCTCCCTACACCTTCTTGTTTTAAAATTTTGATTTTTTGCTTAAGCATTTGATTGATTTTGAATTGATCATTGAAATAATCATACGCTGTATAGCCGTCATCATAGATTATTACAGCTTCGGCAGTACTATCCTTGTCATAGCTTTTCATGTTCAGTTCATAATTACTTACC
>Ga0302209_10001211_pt1 | contig 11304 bp, 7 predicted proteins | sample II_Fen_E3_1_FD_194574 | JGI IMG/M metagenome (GOLD analysis project Ga0302209, IMG submission 194574) | Peat permafrost microbial communities from Stordalen Mire near Abisko, Sweden - II_Fen_E3_1 | ecosystem: Environmental > Terrestrial > Soil > Wetlands > Permafrost | place: Sweden: Abisko...
GGTTTGTGGTAGGTTATGGAGAAATCGTGTATTTCAGATGTGTAATACTCAGAACCGGCAAGCTCATACCATTGGGCAGAAGCCACATCAGAGCCCACTCCAACATACACGATTCCCGGTTCTATTGAGCCACCGATCGTCTTAGAGCCATATACCGGATCTGCATTGGAATAAAAGGCGTTGCCTTTGATTCTCAAATCAGAACCTTTAAGATTTTGCACCGGGTGATCAAACTTTACGGTAACATATCCACCATAAGTGCCAAGATGCACAAGAGAACCGTCATGAAGACTCTGAGTACATTCTTCACACATCTCTTCTTGTGTTGACGTACTGCTTGCCGTAGGCAAAGTGTTGACAAACTGTCCCGGTGCGGGATGATACTCCAAGACAGTGACATCCTGCGTCTGAGCTGAAGCGCAAAAGTACCGAACAAAAGTGCAAAGGTACCAATGCTTTTATTTGCTACTCTAAACATTGTTGATTTTTTTAAGAAAGACTTATAGGTGTCCATCATTACCTTTTATTGTTTATAATTAGGGATTGCGAGGATATGAGCGGGGTTGATATATACCTTAAAGGGATCAAACAGTTGTTTACCCTGTTTTGAATACCCGTATATATATCCTGCTGTTGCATAGCTTTTGGCATCAGTGAAATAGATATTGCCAGTATACGGTGAGACATATAGCTCATAAGGCGACTGTAGTTCTTTTAACTTTGCCGTCACGTCATCGCTATAGATACCAGAAGTTGTCTGCATGGTCTCAGGGTTAATCGTATAAATATAATACACATACTTATAGGTATTATAAGAGAATGCAGAACCTACACAATAGAACTTCTCACCATCTGTGGTATTGTAAGTTGAAGGGAATCCGAAAACTTTCACCTTTTCTGTTTCGCAGTTAATAATAACCGTGCTGGGACTGACATTGTAATAGTCCCCGCATGAGTTGATACACAAATATTTTCCTGCCTGTGACATCTCTCCATAGAGATTGATGCATCCGGTATCTATCTGTCTTAAAGATTGCATGGTTGTTGCATCCACCACCTGCACCGTAGTTTCATAATTATGTGACTCCGAAAACGAATAGCCTCCTGTATTCGCGACGTATAGTCGTCCATCATAGAGTCGAATTCCTTCCGGTTCCCATCCCACTTCACACGTGGCAATAACCTGTTTGGTTTTCAGGTCTATCTTTGCCACATATCCCTTGGTGAAGGTGATATTACCACATTTATGAGCATACGAAGTAATGTACAAAAATTTTTTATCACAACACATCCGTCGATTGTTCGGAACATTTTCTGTTGCCCCGCAAGCTGTTCCATCCGGATGGATATACTGAATAATATTCGACCAGTTGACAGCAATTGCTATCAGCGTATCATTGATTTGAAGGATATCGTTCGGTGTATCACCCAGTTTCAACCCATTGACTTTTCTAAACCATTGATTCGTTACCGTTCCTGTTGTGCCGTCATAATACGACAACTGCCCATTATCAGACTGCCAGTTTCCCTCATTACAGATAATAAGATTCTCACTGACGACTGTCGAAGTAGAGTCAGGTGTTGGTTGATTTTCTGGAGTCGTCGGTTTGTCTTCTGAGTTGGATGAACATGCAGCAAATAACAGACAAATGATAATTATATACAAATACTTTTTCATACAAACTGATATTACGTTATAATTGGTATTTAATTGTGAGTCCAAACATTCTTCCAGGCATTGGCCATCTCTGAATAATTTCATAACGCACATCAAAGACATCCTGGCATTCTATCTCCACCCCTATTTGCTTGTACTTGTAGCTTATCTTTGCATCCGTGCAGTTATAAGCAGCAAGCGGGTCTTCTATTCCATTCTCTGCCGTCCAATAGCGTTTATCAACAAACATATGCGACAATGAAGCTGAAAATCCTTTATAGAAGAATGTATATACTGCAGTAAACGACCACCGTGGAGAATAGGCAATATAATCATTATATGCATCTTCTGAAGGGTCTGTTCTATTGCGGTCATCCTGAAATGTTCCGGTAAGCAACAGGCTGTGATTCTTATAGCTGGTATTGACTGTCATGTCTACACCCATACATCTTGTATAACCGTAATTCAGCATTGTCCATTGATACGACCCCTTCAGCGGCAGGCATACGATTCTGTCCTTCACATGATTATAGTATCCATCTATCTGAACGTTCAGCCATCTCTTGCCATAAGTGACCCCAACATCAAACTGCTTGGTATACTCAGGCTTGAGATTTCTGTTTCCAACAAGAGTATAGTAGAGATCATTCAACGTAGGTGTCCTGAACACTTCCTTATAAAAAGTTCTAAACATCCAGTCCCCAATGGAATAAGACACAAGTGTGTTCCATGTGAATCGAGATAAAGGCTTGGCTTCACCATTGGTATGATCACTTGTATTTGTATAAAGACCACTCAGACTGATATTCCAACCTTTATGATTATAAAAAGCAGATAAGGATGATTTGCTGTCAAGTCTGTAAACGTAATGGAAATTTTTTACGTCAGTAGTGAGATCCGACCATCTCAGATCTGTCGATAAGGATACTCCCCACTCCTTATATTTGTATGACCCCGCCCATGCAGCATAAATATCCTGCTGGTGATAAGAATTGTTGGCATGCACCGAAATGTTCTCGTCATAATCAGAGCGATAATGAAGAAAATCATTGCTATATTTGACAATTCCACGTACACCTATCAAACCAAATTGATTCTGGTATGACAGTTGACTGAAAAAATTCCTGTCCCACTCTCTGCCCACGTCGGTATACAAATCCGTCAAACGTCTTACGACACCACCAGGCAACCCCCTTGCCGAATTAAAATAATAGGTATGCCACTGAAAACCTTTATAGAAAGCGCAACCCTCTATTCTGAACATCATGATATCAGAATTCCTGCGAATTCCCGTCGTATCCTCATATTCATTATCATAATCAAATGGATAATCACCTTTTGATTTCGTGAATGAAGCATCAATAAAACCATAATTTTTATATGACAACGTGGCTGAAGCCTTGTGAGTACTGAAAGAGGCATTGCTATATGAACCTACCACCCCCGTACTGTCGGGCCTATGTGTCTTAAGATAAACTGTAGAGGCAGAGGCATATTCAGAAGCCGTCATTAGCATCTCTGTCTTGTTTGCGTTGAAGAGTGAGACTGATTCCATTGTGGAAAGAGAATATTTGCCTAGATCCACCGTACCGTTCTGCGCATTTGTAATTCTTACACCATCAAGATACACACCGACATGTTGCGAACCCAGCGACCTCACATTAATTGTTTTCTGTCCGCCCAAACCTCCATAATCCTTTATCTGTACTCCTGCCATATATTTAAGGGCATCAGCTACCGAATTTGATGGCATGGCAATAATTTGGTTTCTGGAAATTGTCTGATTTGGAGTTACCTCTTTGTTCCCTTTTATTAGCACTTCCTTTAGCTGATATACGGAATCAGCACGCAACTTCTGTGCCTGAACCTCCATACAGTTCAGACCTGTTGATACAATTAGACCAAGAAACACAGTAAGCCATGAAGCCCTTCTGTAATATGCCATATATCAAAAGTTTTCCGCATCCATAATCCCGTGGACGCATATTACTACTGGCAAATGGCTGGTCTTCTGACTTCATCCTATTGGTAACACGGCCTTCCCAGATATACGCAAAATCCGTTACGAGGACTTTGCATCCAGTGACACTGTTGGTTACCCTTTTAAAAAGGATTCACAGCTACGGGTATAGTCGCAGATTCTCACTGCATTCCCATCTTAGCTCCATGACCTCCATGAAAGAGGTGGAGAACCAAATGCGATGCAAAGATACACATTTTTTAATAAACAGGTACATAATTATTAAGAAACTATTACTGTCTGCTAAAACTTCTTTGAATAGAATAAATTAAGGCTGAACTCCTCACTTGGAATTCAGCCCTTTTCGTTACCTTTACTTTTAACGTGCGAAACAATTATAAATATGAGCAAAGGTAACCATTTTATCGGACAACAATAGTTATAAATATACAGAACACGACCTTGAAAAGAATATCATATTAGCTACAGGGCAAATCTTTGTTTTCCTACAAACACTACGTCTTATCTTCATAAGTACATCTTATTCTATCTATTTTCATTTACACAAAAGGAAGTTCGCATCTTCTACAAACTACAGATTTTAAAACCAACATAAAAGGTACGTGGCATAGTCGGGCCATATACATAAGCGGGATCTCTGTCTATTCCTTTATCAAAATCATCTTGAAATGAGTTAAATAAGTTCTTCACTCCGGCATACCACTGCATATTTACCCCTGCACACAATTTTATGTCATAATAGAACTTTAGTCCGGCATCAAAGAATGCGTTTGAACGATGAAGTGCTTCAGTATTATCATCATAACCTTGGTGATAAGGGATGTACATCTTTCCCGTATAGTTTCCGGTAGCAGACATACCAATACGTGGTAAGATCTTCCAGTCTATTGTGAAAAAGCCATAGGAGTCGGGAGTACGATAAAAATCTTTCTTGTTGAAATTGTCTGACTGTACTTCGTCATATCTGCTGGACTGAATTGTAAACCCAGAATTGAAAGACAGATTTTTTGTAGGGAATAATTTAAATTCAATATTCACTCCTTTAACTTTGGCTCCTCGCTTTGCGTTAGTCCGAGTATAAGTTACGACACCATTATCGTCCATATCACCTACAATATTCTGAAAAGGATTCTCTAACTTTGTATAAAATCCTTCTATCAGAAGACTAGTATAAACACCTCCAATATTCTTATTAAAATCTAATGAAAGTGTCATACTATTACTGTTTTCCTGTTTCAGATTCGGATCATTTTTATGAATCACCTGTATTGCTCCTGAAGTGTTTACATGGAGGTCCTCATCAAACACCTGCGGAGCACGATAGCCTCTTGAATATCCTCCGCGAACTTGCAGATAGGATGTAATATCGTACATTAGATTTGCTCTGGGGATAAAGACATTGCCGGACTTATCCAACTTGGAATCCTGGGCATCAGATATGGAATAACGCTCTAGACGGGCTCCGGCAAGGACTTTAAGTTTGCCAAATTTTATTTCATACTGAGCAAAACCTCCTATGGTTTGCAGAGACTGATCTGTAATAATACGATTGTTGACATGCCCAACTTCAATTATTTTATCTTCTTCCCCTTGCTGTCCTGCTTTCGGATTGTCGACAATTGTATAGGTGGGATAGCCAAGCTTTTTGTCTATCAGGTAATCACCTCTGTTCTCTACGCCGACCATTAAAGAAGAAGATGTCAGATCCAACTTATACTGCGCACCAAGGGCATACGTCTTATCTTTGGTGTTCCCATAATCATTTAATGACTGATTGGCACCGTAATAAGAATCTCGGACTAAGTATTGTCCCGAAGCATAGATTGACAACAAATCACTTTTTCGAAAATACTGATCAAAACTTAAAGCCAGATTTTTCATATCATGTTTCACGGCTTCAGCGACATCTCTTTCATGCAACGGATAATCCTGTTTGTCGCCTCCATTCCGCTCCTCTCTTATATTAAAGAAGTCAACAGAAAGTTTACTCTTATATGCCGGACGATAGAACAAGCGTGTACCTATTACAATATTCTTCATTGGAGCTATTTCGGAGTAGTCATCACCATTGGCATCAAACATTTTTCGTGTTCGTGAATTTCCGTAGATGGCGATACCGACAGTATGGTCATCATTCACCAGTGAAGTATTGAAGTTGATGTTGTGGTCTGCCACCGGTCCGTTTGAACCACTTACCCCAGTTCCAATCAAAGATACATTGTAGCCCGCTTCAAATGAGTTACTTTTAGGGTCTTTCAGTATGAGGTTTACCGTTCCTGCAATGGCATTAGATCCATAAAGAGCTGAACCACCACCACGAATGACCTCCAATTTTTCAATCATATTAGATGGTATCAATTCCAGACCATACACCCCCGCAAGGCCGCTGAATATGGGCCGGCTGTTGATTAGTATCTGGGAATAAGGACCCTCCATACCATTCATACGAATTTGCGAGAAGCCACAATTCTGACAGTCATTTTCAAATCGCAATCCAGTGCAGTAATTAAGGCCTTCGCCTAATACGTTGGACTGCGTAGTTTCTAATTGTTTTGTACTGATTGTACTTACAATAACCGGTGCCTCTATACGCGACTGACTTGAACGATTTGAGGTTACAACAACTTCATTTAGACTCAGTATATCCGCTTTAACTGAGAAGTTTATTTCCTGTGTCTTATTCTTTATTACAGTCACAGTTTTTTCTTCCGGCTTATAACCGACACCACTTACAACAAGTGTGCAAGTGCCTTCTTTTAAGTTTTTAAATAAGTAATGTCCGGTTGCATCAGTAACTGTTGCTACAGTTGTATTCTTTATACTGATATTAATATAAGGAATATGCTCATTATCGGAATCTGTTACATGACCAAAAATATTAGCATCAGTTGGGACAGGAGTTTCAGCCGACAACTGAATTGTTGACAAGAAACAGAAAAGCAGAAAAAATATTTTTTTCATTTATTTTAATGTATTTATATTTAAATATGTATATAATAAATTCAAAAGAATCTATTAAGGGATTAATAATCTCTCTTCATCTTTAAGAAGATGACATAAAAGTTAACGTTATGATGGAATACGAACAAAGGGAGGTGCTCTTAGTCTTAAATCTCGAAATACTAAAATACAACCATGAAAATTAAGTATTCCAGAGATAAGAATAATAACATATATCGCTATCTTTTTGAGAAAATCACAAAAGATGAAAGGAATAAACAATAAACAGGAAAGAATTTGTATAGTACATATTTGATCTAAAGTATGAGAATGTTTTGGATTTCCCTTACTATCCCTTTCATAAGGATGTGAATGTACGTAGACAACTCCATTTATGATATGTTTATGAGGAAATAATGCAATGGAACATGTATAAAATATAAAGATTAACAAAAGGGCTATTCCTGTTATGTTTTTGGTTTTGTTGCTCATCTTTATTTTAGTTAGGATTTTTTCTAGTAACAAGATACGTCCCTTAAGAATGTACTCTATTCATGTGCAAAGGTATTGCAGATGTTTAACACCTGCAATACCTAGAAATAACTAATTGTTATTCTGATGTCAGATCTATTATTTATCAAATATCAACAATGTATTGAGAAACAATATATCTATCCATCATATGATTTTCTATCTTCAATAATTAAGTTATTTATTGAAAATAAAAGGTATCTTAATACTGATACATATATTTCTGCCCATATTATTATACCCAAGATCTTTTAGTGTTGACAAATGGTCTATATATTTTTTATTCAATAAATTATCTGCCAGAACTGATAAGGATAAAAATTGATCAAACCATTTAAAGTCAGCCCCTATCCCTGCATTTAATAAGAAGTACCCACCACTTTCTGTTTCAAACATAGCCGGATGCGTTTGCTTATCCGCATATAATCCACCAATTCTAAAGAAAGGATGATACATACAAAGGATTTTATCCTTTTTGAAATTAACATCAAGATGAATCTTATTTTGCGGTATAAATGGCAAATAATCACCATTATCTTCTTTCCCGATAATATAGGAATAGCTGGCTTTTAAGTCTATCCATTTTTCAGGTAAATACTCAAGAAGGAATTCACCTCCATAAATCTTTGAATCAGTCTGTGAATAACAATAAATCTTATTACCACTTGAAGTACTTTCACCGGTAGGAGATATATAAATATAATTATTAATCCGATTATAAAAACCAGTAACATCAATCATTAAATTACCGGAATGAAAATGAGTACTTAAATCAGCCTCGTAATTTCGTTGTGATTTTAAACTGGGATTACCTTCCTCATACCTATCTCCGTGCATTCCATTTTCCGTCAATTCGGCAATATTCGGCGTACGATATGCCGATGCCAAATTTGTTCGTAACAGAAAGTTTTCATTAAATTCATAAGTGGCGCCAAGAGATAAACTCACATTTCCAAAGTTAGAACTAATAGCATCTTTATTGGTTTCACCGACTGTAGAAATATAACGATAATCATATCTTAGTCCTGCTTGGGTATTCAATTTCGTAAAGAAGGTTTTTTGAGCTAATCCGAAAAAAGAAAAATCGTCAACATTCGCATCCGGTATAACATGATTGGGCGCATTATGATTTCTATTGGTTTTATTTGCTCCCTGAATGCCTAAAATATATTCGGAATTGGCACTTGATGGCAAATATGTTTTTATTTCATAAGAAAACGTATTCATATCCATATCAACCATGTCAAATGCTGGTGTATGATTATCTGTTTGCAACTTGCGGTTATTCATCTGATAAGAAGCGTTCATATCAAATTTATATTTGCCTAAAAATAATGTGTTCTTGGTTGAAATGATATGATTCGTTAGATCCTGATACCAATATTCGTTCTTTCTACCATTCTCCGTAACATCCTTTATAGCATCCCCTACACACATACCCAATTTAGGACGGTTATAATCATAGAAGAGACGGAAAACACCAAAAGATCTGTTTAAACCCAGATTTGCCTTAAAACTGTTTTCATTATAACGCGTATTAGGAATCCTGTCCATGTTACCATTCTTATAGTCTTGATGACTTCTTATTCCAGCACGCAATCCATAAAAGAAATCACCGGATCGACTTTTTATACCCAAATTTGTTACCAAGCCTTCTGTATTAGAATGGTATTGGGCATTATAATCACCTTCAATTTTTCCATCAATTGCAGGCTTCTCTTTTATAACATTTATTACGCCTCCAACTGCATCAGAACCATAAAGCAAGGATGCTGGGCCTTTGATAACTTCGACACGATCTACTCCAAACTCATCTATAAGGTATGGATGATTCTCTGAGAATTGAAAATTTTCCAATTTAACGCCATTGTTTAACATCAAAATATTTGTCATGGACAAACCACGAATAACAGGTTGGGCAACTCCATTTCCTTTTGCAATCATATCAACACCCGGTATCTGAGTTAGCGATTTAATAAAAGAAGGAGAACCGGTAGAAGCTATGTCATTGCTATTTATACAATCAATTTTGATGGTATTTTCATGTTGCGTAGAAAAAGTTCCACCGGACACGACAACTTCATCAAGTTGAAACGATGTCGATTCCATAGGAACATTTAATACGGCATTCGATTCTGCCATATTAACGACTCTTATTACTGTTTTATAACCAACATACGAGAATTGAATCTTCACATTTCCTCGTGGCAAATTTGTAAACACATAATGTCCTGTACTATCTGTTTGAACTTGTTTGTTTTGTTCCAGATTATAAATCATTGCACCTGACAGATTTTTATTTGTTTTTTTGTCAAAGACACAACCAACAACTCTATTTTGAGCATAGGTTACCTTACTTATAACAACAAAAATTGCTATAAGAATAATATATATATTCTTGTTCATAAATATCTATTTAATTTTAATTATTTGATAAATTAATGGACACACAGAGTCCATTTAATAATGAATATCTAAAACAATAATATAAGGAGGTGCTCTTGGCGTTTTTATAACGTTATGGTATACGGAATATCTTTGATCAATTCTTTTGTATACGCAACCTATAATCGTTATAAAAACAGCAAGATTAATTATTTTAGGAAAAAAATATGGTAAGCTTAATAGTTTACATATAAAACATTCATGAGTTGTAAATTTATGGGATGAAAAACATTTAGCATGGTAGATATGATTGACGCATAATTCAGAGATGCCCCTATCAACATCTTTTGTGTAATGAATATGCGTATACATCACTAATAACATAATAGTATATATTACTAATAATATACGAGATAAAATTAGACGTACCTTATTTCTTTTATAATAAATCATTCATTCTTTTGCTAAACTGGATGCAAATATAATGAACTATTGTCCATTTAAAACAGAAAGTATCGTTTTTTAATATTATTTAAAATTATTGAATAAGAAGTAACGATTCATCCATCATCTTAAATTTCAATAATCCTATTCTATTTTGAGATCTTCAAAAGGTCAATCTTGGATAAATACAGCAAAAGCCGGTTGTCATGAAGACAAACCGGCTTTTGAAATAAATTTGTAGTAGACCATACAATGAACTATTTTTTCGTATTCTCTACCCATTTCTCAAAATAGCCACGCTTGCTATATATAAAGAGAATTACTTGTTTTTAACCAGTCATTGGTGGTATCCACAATCCATCGGCAAACTCTGATGTAGATTTTGGCCGTATTGGAACAGCCAGTTCACGTAGGGGGCGTAACCAAAGTCTGTCCCTTGGTTATAGATACTACGCAACATCCACATGTAAGTGGAAACGATGTTGGGCCCCGGGAGACGCTCGTGCGTGATGTCGGAGAACTGGACGACGGGCTTGGTTAGATACTCGGAGTAGGAATGCAGGGCGTTCCTGTAGAGGTGGGCAGTAGAAAATCGGCCTTCCTCTTCCAAACGCACTATGCACTGATGTGCAAATGCGGTGAATGTAGTTTGTTTCATGGAATGAAACGATTCTGACAAAAGGGAGCGCTATAAAGGTTAAACCGACTGAATAGTTTCTATTAGTCCATTCTAAATACCACTGCAGAGGCGAATGGCATTTCTTTAGGACATGTTATCACGAGAGTATCATCTGTCTGCTTCCATTTGATTTTTCCGGTGTAACCGAGTAATGAAACTTTCTTGATTTCTTGCGTAAGGTAGCCAGCCTTCTTGCCTAGAGAATGGATATTGAGGGCCTGTCCACCTGTAGGAACAGCCATACAGAAGGCATAGAGCGCATTATTCTTGCCTACGGTAAAACGGATGTCCTGTGCGTTAAACTTGAATTCTGCATGTTTCTTGTTCAAGCCACCACCCGGCAGTGTTTTCAGTTTACCATTTACAATTTCACCTTCGCCAAGTGTCTTCCAAGCCTTGCTTCCATAGACAGCTTCGCCGTTTATCTTCATCCATTCTCCAACCTCTTCAAGCATCTTCACACAATCGTCTTCTATTGAACCGTCAGGACGCATACAGATATTAAGTGCTGCATTGCCGTCACGGGCAATGGCTTCAATGATAAAGCGGATCATCATACCCGAGTCGTAGGTGAATCCAGGGGCATAAAACCAGTCACCAATCGGTGCCTCGCGAATCCATGGTTGTGAAGCGTTGATTGTATCGGGGAAGTCGAATTCTGCTGTGTTCACTGTACCATTAGTCGGT
>Ga0302209_10001212_pt1 | contig 11302 bp, 10 predicted proteins | sample II_Fen_E3_1_FD_194574 | JGI IMG/M metagenome (GOLD analysis project Ga0302209, IMG submission 194574) | Peat permafrost microbial communities from Stordalen Mire near Abisko, Sweden - II_Fen_E3_1 | ecosystem: Environmental > Terrestrial > Soil > Wetlands > Permafrost | place: Sweden: Abisko...
CTTATAGCTTTTTACCTAAGAAACCATCTATTCATGCAGAAAGAGTTGACTCAATGCAACTATCTTTATTCTAAAGCTTATGTCGAACTCACGTTAAATTAGAAAATACGATTTGTTACCGTGGTTATTCCTGTTTTATCCCTACGGATCACGATATAATTAAGAGTTCTGCAAATATTTACAATTGCAGGACTTTTTTAATTCAAATATGTAAAATAAAAGATAGAAATTTACATTAAAAAACGTTCTGTACTTAATAATCTAAATTCAGGTTAATAGATATTAAATCAGTGCTTTAACGTTTCAAATAACACTATATTTGTTCAACAAAAAATCCAACAAAATAACATAAAATAATATGATTCAATCTGTTGATATTCGGGAACTTAATGAACGAATTGAACGACAAAGTTCATTTGTAGATGCATTAACCATGGGAATGGATAAAGTGATTATCGGTCAAAAACACTTAGTAGAGTCTTTATTAATCGGTTTACTCGCCGATGGTCACATATTGTTAGAAGGGGTGCCCGGATTGGCTAAGACTTTAGCCATCAAAACATTGTCTGATTTGATTAAAGGTGATTTCAGCAGGATACAGTTCACACCTGATTTATTACCTGCTGATGTATTGGGAACAATGATTTATAGTCAAAAAAAAGAAGAGTTTAGTATTAAAAAAGGGCCTATATTCGCAAATCTAATATTAGCAGACGAAATAAACCGGGCTCCGGCAAAAGTTCAAAGTGCTTTACTAGAGGCAATGCAGGAACGACAGGTAACAATTGGTGAAAATACCTACAAGCTCGATGAACCATTTTTAGTATTGGCAACACAAAATCCGATTGAACAAGAAGGTACTTATCCACTACCAGAAGCTCAAATCGATCGTTTTATGTTGAAAGTAATTATCAACTACCCTAAAAAGGAAGAAGAAAAATTAATTATCCGTCAAAATCTTTTAAAAGAGAAACCAATCGTTCTGCCGATTCTTACTCCAAAAGATATCATAGAAGCCCGTGATATTGTTCGTCAAGTATATATTGACGAAAAAATTGAACGTTATATTGTAGATATTGTTTTTGCCACCCGTTTTCCCCAAGATTATGGACTGGATTCGTTGAAAGATATGATTTCTTTTGGTGCATCGCCTCGTGCTTCAATAAACCTTGCGTTAGCTTCCAGGGCATATGCTTTTATTAAACGTAGAGGATATGTCATTCCTGAAGATATTCGTGCAGTATGCTATGATGTGTTACGTCATCGTATCGGTCTTAGTTATGAAGCAGAAGCCAATAACATGACTACCGAAGAAATTATTACAGAAATTCTGAATACAGTTGAAGTTCCCTAATTAATTCATGATTCATTATTTGTAATTCATAATTTAAAAGATTGAAATTAAAAAATTGAATTCGTGGAAACCAGTGAATTATTAAAAAAAGTACGGAAAATTGAGATTAAGACACGTGGTTTGTCTAAGAACATATTTGCAGGTGAATATCATTCCGCTTTTAAAGGACGTGGAATGACTTTCGCTGAAGTGCGGGAATATCAATACGGAGATGAAATCAGATCGATTGACTGGAATGTAACAGCCCGTTTTGGACGTCCCTATATAAAAGTGTTTGAAGAAGAACGGGAATTGACCGTTGTGTTGCTCATTGATGTCTCCGGAAGCAGGGAATTTGGAACTGTTACGCAACTTAAAAAAGATATTTTTACTGAAGTGGCTGCAACCCTGGCCTTTTCAACGATTCAAAACAATGATAAAATAGGCGTAATCTTTTTCTCAGATAAGATTGAAAAATTTATTCCTCCAAAAAAAGGTAAAAAACATGTGCTTCACATTATTCGGGAATTGATTGATTTCCAACCTGAAAGTAATAAGACAGACATTGCAGGGGCATTACGATATTTAACCAATGCTATCAAGAAAAGCTCTACTGCATTCATTATTTCCGACTTTATTGATAAAAGCTTTGAACGAGATTTAATGATTGCGAATCGAAAACATGATATTGTAGCTTTACAAGTTTTTGATATCCGGGAAACAGAACTACCTAACGTCGGCTTGATAAAATTGAAAGATGCTGAATCCGGTGAAAGAATCTGGGTCGATACTTCGGATAAGCGCTTGCGAACTACTTATAAGCATGCGTGGGGTGAGGGTCAGTTGGCTTTACAGAAATCATTTACAAAATCGGGGGTCGATTTAGTCTCGATGAGTACTTCTGACGATTATGTTCGTGTCCTCATGAAATTGTTTAAGATGAGAGCATAATATAATTCTCTATTCACAATTATAGTGTATAATTGAAAAATTGGTAATTGATTAATTTGTATGAGAAAATTCCTTCTGTTGTTTTTTTTATTAGTGGTTTTATTACACTCAAATTCATGGGCTCAAAAAATAACAGTGAATGCAAGTCTTGATTCTACTGTTATGTGGATTGGTAATCAAACTCATTTGACTTTTGTGGTGTCACAACAACCCAATCAAAAAGTTAGTTTCCCAATTTTCTCAGATAGTATCATTGGTGGATTGGAATTAGTTGAACCAGTTAAATTTGATACATTAAAATCACCTGATGGGCACATATTAGTTAAACAACATTATTTAGTCACTTCGTTTAAAGATTCACTTCTTTATATTCCACCTTTCCCATTTGTATTAAATGGAGATACAGTTTGGTCAAAATCTCTTTCCTTAAAAGTAGTTCAACCTTTTAAAATTGATACCGCTTCAAATTCAATTGCTGATATTAAAACTGTTTTAGAACCAAAATTCAACTGGTACAATTTGTTGTTTATAGTTCTACTCGTCTTGGCTATACATGGAGTCCTTATTCTACTCTTTTTCGTATATAAAAAATACTTCAAAAAGCTACCGGTCTTAGACAGTAAGGAATTGAAACTTCTGCTTCCACCTCACGTCGTTGCTTTGAGTGAATTAGATAAAATTAAACAGGAAAAGCCATGGCAACAGGGACGATCAAAAGAATATCATACTGAATTAACTGATATTATACGTGAATATATTGAGCGAGTTTTCAAGGTGAATAGCATGGAAATGACATCCGAAGAAATTTTAGATCAACTGAGAAATTTACGAATAGAACAGAAAGCTGCTTATTCAGGTCTAAAACAAATATTCCAACTGGCAGATTTAGTTAAGTTTGCAAAATGGAACACTACTCCTGACGAACATGAGTTAAGTTTGTTAAATGCATATTTGTTCATTAATCAAACCAAAGTTGAAGATGTTATCCCTCTAGAAGCAATTAAGAAGGAAGAAATTAAGAAAGATGAAATTAAAGAGAATAATAAAGAAATTTAGAAATTTGGTTTTTAAAATTAGAATAGCTTCATGATGACTTTTCATAACCCGGAATATTTATTCTTACTATTATTACTTATTCCAATCGTATTTTGGTACGTTTGGGAAATGTATAAATCTGAAGCTAGCTTGCAGATTTCTTCGCATCGCAATCTTATCAATTTCCCCAGGAGCAGGAAAATTAAATTCAGATATATTCCGTTTATATTAAGGATCCTGGCAATAACCTCCATTATTATTGCTTTAGCTCGTCCACAGGCATCAAATAGTTGGAGAACACAAAATACAGAAGGTATAGACATTATGATGGCATTAGACCTTTCCGGTACCATGTTAGCCGAAGATCTTAAGCCTAATCGATTAGAAGCCGCTAAATCTGTTGCAACTGAGTTTATTCTTTCAAGACCAAACGATAATATTGGATTGGTCGTTTTTGCCAGAGAAAGTTTTACTCAATGCCCGCTTACGATTGATCATGCCGTTTTGATTAATTTGTTTAATGGTGTAAGGTATGGTCTTATTAATGATGGAACTGCAATAGGTTTAGGTTTAGCAAATGCAGTAAACAGAATAAAAGACAGCAAGTCCAAGTCGAAAGTGATTATTTTACTGACCGATGGATCTAATAATTGTGGTGACATTGCACCCATTACTGCGGCTGAAATTGCAAAAACTTTTGGGATAAGGATTTATACGGTAGGAGTAGGTACAACCGGCATTGTGAATATACCGGTACCAACTCCAATGGGAATTCAGTATCAACAAGTCCAATCTGATTTCGATGCAAAATCTTTAAAAGATATTGCAAACTTAACCGGTGGTAAATTTTATAATGCTACTGACAATTCAAAACTACGTCGTATTTATCAGTCAATTGATCAATTGGAAAAAACTAAAATTAGTGTGCGTGAATACAGTAAAAAGAACGAGCAGTTTTATGTATTCAGTATTTTAGCTTTTCTATTTTTGTCACTGGAAATACTGATAAGAAATACTATCTTAAGAAGAATTCCTTAAAATTAGATTGTTTGAATAAATGAAGTATTGATGTTTATAAATAAATGAATTTGTAAAAAGAGTACTGCTTAGACTTACTTAATAAAAACTATATGTTTAGATTTGCACACCCAGAATATTTATATCTGCTTTTCATTATTCCATTATTGTTAAGTGTATTCATTTATACAATAATGCAAAAACGAAGAAATATAAGTAAATTCGGAAACCCTGATTTGATAGCCGGTTTAATGCCCAATGTGTCATTCGTTCGACCACAGGTTAAATTTTATATGCAATTAGTTGCAGTTCTTTTACTAATCATAGTACTCGCTCAACCTCAATTTGGTACAAAAGTTGAAAAGGATAAACGAAAAGGAATTGAAGTTATGATTGCGTTAGATGTGTCGAACTCCATGATGGCACAAGATGTTCAACCAAGCAGGTTAGAAAATGCGAAACAAGTTTTATCAAAACTGGTCGATGGCATGACGAATGATAAAATTGGGCTGGTTGTTTTTGCCGGTGATGCCTATACTCAATTGCCAATAACAGTTGATTATGTCTCTGCAAAAATGTTTCTATCCACTATTTCACCTCAATTGGTACCTCGACAGGGAACTGCAATAGGAAGTGCCATTGATTTAGCAATTAAATCTTTTGGGACTAAAAGTACTGCAGGGAGAGCAATCATTGTTATAACCGATGGGGAAAACCATGAGGATGATGCTGTTGGTGCTGCAAAATTGGCTGCTGAAAACAATATTATAGTTCATGTTATAGGTATGGGAAAGGTCGATGGAGCACCAATTCCAGTCCCTGGAACGATGAGCTTCTGGAAAGATAAAGATGGAAATGTAGTGGTTTCTAAATTGAACGAGCCGATGTGTAAAGAAATTGCTGCAGCAGGAAAGGGCATTTATGTCCATGCAGATAATAGTAGCAGCGCTTTTCATATTATAAGTAAAGAACTCGACACATTAGCAAAATCAGATATTAAAACAAGTGTCTTTTCGGAATATAACGAACAATTTCAATCATTTGCTTTATTGGCGTTAATAATACTAATTATTGACTTTTTTATATTTGAACGAAAGAACAAACGACTGAGTAAATTTAAAATTTTTGATCTGAAAGATAAAGTTATAAAAGATTGATAATTTACTAATTACATTTGACTAATGAGAAAAATAGGATATATATTGATGATGAGCTTGTTGACATTCTCTGTTTGTGCTCAAACAGAGAGTGATAATGTACGTAGAGGGAATAAATTATATAAATCATCTAAGTTTACGGAAGCCGAAATAGAGTATAGGAAGGGATTAGTAAAAAATCAGAAATCTTTTGAGGCCAATTTTAATCTTGGTAATGCCCTGTTTAGACAAAAAAAATATAAGGAAGCTTTGGAACAATACAAGAATGCAATAGCACTTGGACCCAAAGAGAAAGAAAAAATTGCTGCTGCTTTTCACAATACAGGCAATTCACTGCTGGTGGATAAAAAATTGGAAGAAAGTATAAAAGCGTATGAAATGGCTCTTAAAAATAATCCGAAGGATAATGATACACGTTATAATCTGGCCTATGCCCAGTCTTTATTGAAAAAGCAAAATAAAGACAAAAATAAAGATAAGAAACAAGATAAGGATAAAAAGCAGGATCAGAAGCAACCACAAGATCAGAAACCTAAAGAGCAACCACAGCCCCAGCCACAACAACAAAAACAAATGTCTAAAGAGAATGCGCAACAGATACTAGATGCTTTGTTACAGGATGAAAAAGCGGCACAGGATAAAGCAAGAAAACAACCCGTAAGAGGTTCCAAAAAGGCTGATAAAGATTGGTAAACAATTTAAAATAAAGATTGTTTTAAATCGAAAAAAAAATATATGAAACGAAGTATAATATTTTTATCGCTCACACTATTATTTCTTAATACATCTATTGTACGTGCTGATGAACCTGTTCGTTTATCAGTTTCGGCACCTTCGACAGTTGTATTGGATAAGCCTTTTCAGTTGGTGTATTCTGTAAATGCTCCCGCTAAAGATTTAAGAGTCCCTGAATTTAATAATTTTGATATCCTGGCCGGTCCATTCGAATCACATAGTTCGAGTTATCAAATGATAAATGGGAGAACTACATCTTCAGTTTCTATATCCTATACGTATACATTACAAGCCCAAAAAACGGGTTCGTTCCGAATATACTCGGCAAGCATTATTGTTGATAATAATAAAATTACATCAAGTGGGGTCTCAATTAGAGTACTGCCTGCCGATGCGGCTGGTTCTTCCAGATCCCAGGGAGGTAGATCTTCCAGCGCAAGCAGTGGGAGCCAGGCTTCAATTTCCAATGAGAACATATTTATGAGAACTGTCGTGTCCAAAACAAATGTTTTTGAACAAGAAGCTATTGTAGTTACTTATAAACTTTATACTTTGGTTGATGTCGTTGGTTGTAATCCTAAAAAAATTATAGATTTCAATGGCTTTATGAAGCAGGATGTTGTACTGCCCCAGACAAAGCAATTGTCACTTGAAAATTACCACGGTCGAAATTATAGTACCGCCGAATTATATAAAGTCATTCTTTATCCCCAACGTTCCGGGGTTTTGCAAATTGATAAATGGAATTTTGAAGCTGTTATCAGGGTTCAAAACAGAAAAGCAGTGCGGAGTATATTTGATGATTTTTTCGATTCATATACCAATGTCTCAAAGAGTATTTCAGCCCCTGCCGTTAAGATCTTTGTCAATGCGTTACCAACCGGTAAACCAGCCACTTTTACTGGTACTGTTGGACATTTCTCCCTGAATTCGACTATCACGAACCAACAAGTAAAAGCCAATGAAGCAGTAACCTTAAAAATTAATATCGCTGGGGTCGGCAATATGAAATTAATTAAGAATCCAATCATTAAATTCCCAAATGGCTTTGAATTATATGATCCGAAAGTTACTAACAATTTTAAAACCAATGCATCCGGAGTTTCAGGAACTAAATCAATTGAGTATTTATTTATACCTCGGCATTCAGGAGCTTTTGAAATTCCTTCGGCAGAATTCACTTATTTTGATATCCAGGATAAAAGATATAAGACTTTGCGGACTCCGGTTTATAAGTTACAGGTACTGAAAGGCGAGGGTGGCGAAAATTCTACTGTTGCCGGGAATTATGTTGATAAGGAGGATGTGAAACAATTGAGTAAAGATATCAGGTATATACAAACTGATCCGATTGCTTTGTCGACAGAGGAAGTCGCTGTATATGGAACCTTTCTATCCTGGTTGTTATTTGTGATTCCGTTGCTTATTTCAATGATATTGTTTGCTTTTTTCAGAAAGAAAGCAAAAGAAAATTCGGATATTAATTTGGTGAAGAATAAAAAGGCGAATAAACTAGCTCAAAAGAGATTGAAATTAGCTCAAAAATATCTGAAAGAAGGTACTAAAGATAAATTTTATGAAGAAGTATTGAAAGCCTCGTGGACTTATTTGAGCGATAAATTGTCAATTCCGGTGTCATCCCTCACGAAGGAGCGCGTTCAATCGGAGTTGGCAGTTCAAAAGGTCGACGCGTTGATCATAAATCAGTTTATCGAGATACTGAATACCTGTGAATTTGCCAGGTATGCACCCAATTCCGGTCAACAGGAAATGGGTAATTTATATACTGACACAATTCAGGCAATTAGTACCCTGGAAGAGTATTACAAGAAATAGTAAACACATAATTTGAATATAATATGAAACGTATCATTTTGTTTTTATCATTAATTTTGTGTGTTGCCCCTTTCGCATTTTCTCAAAAGAATGCCGTTAAACAGGCTAATGACTTATATGCGAGAGGTGAGTATGCTGATGCAGCCAAGCAATATGAGAAAATATTATCGAAAGATGGTGTTGCTCCTGAAATTTATTTTAATCTTGGAAATGCCTATTATAAATCAAATGAGATCGGACGCTCAATCCTGAATTATGAACGGGCTATACGGCTTTCATCCTCATTCGATGATGCAAAAGTCAACCTCGAATTAGCTCAATTGAAAGTCGTTGATAATATTGTTCCTTCTCCGACCTTCTTCATCGGTCGTTGGATACAGAACTTAATAAAGTTGCTGTCTTCCAACCAATGGTTGTTTATCAGTTTTGGCGTCTTTCTGTTTTGTTTGATTTCTGCTTTCCTGTTTATTTTTGGACCATCCAGATCTCTGCGTAAGATCTCATTTAATTTGGCGATTGTCTTATTAGGAATCAGCTTTTTTTCATTGGCTTTCGCAGGTATTCGGAAAGCTCAAATGGTTAACCACAGCGAAGCTATCGTTATGTCGGGTGTTATTAGTGTTAAAAGCTCCCCCGATAAGAGTGGTACCGATTTGTTCCAATTGCATGAAGGTGCCAAGGTCTCTATTAAAAGTACTTTAGGCAACTGGACTGAAATTAAATTATCGAACGGGGGTATTGGTTGGGTTGAAAAATCGAATATCGAACAAATCTAATCTTTCTTTGAGAACTTTCTTTCTCAAGATAAATTGACCTTAAATCTGAAATAACTCTTAATGATGCTGGAAGCTTTAAAACTTTGGGACAGTAATATGTTCTTATTCATAAATGGGCTGCATGCCCATTTCTTTGATACTTTTATGTTTGCTGTCAGTGATAAAATTGTTTGGATACCCCTTTATATCTCAATTCTATACCTGCTGATCAAATGTTGGAAAAAAGAAGCTTTTTGGTTGATCTTAGCATTGATCCTTTGTATTGTCATATCCGATCAAATTTCATCAGGCCTTATTAAGCATTTAGTCCAAAGACCCCGACCTACCCATTGTGAAGATTTAAAAGGACTTGTTCATATTGTAAACGGATATAGAGGGGGTAATTATGGGTTTGTGTCTTCTCACGCTTCGAATGCTTTTGGATTCGCACTGCTAAGCTCCTTGATATTCAGACGGAATATATATACATACTCTGTTTTTGCGTGGGCAGTGGTTACTGCTTATTCCCGCATTTATTTAGGGGTGCACTATCCGTTGGATGTGTTGGGTGGTATTCTTGTCGGGGTTGTGGCTGCATTCGGGTGTTACTGGATAATCCTTAAACTCCGGCCAAGCCTGCTTCAACAGGATCAATCCGAAATTACGGAAAGGTTTAACATGACAATTCCCCTGTCAACATTGATTTTAAGCTTTTTAGGAATAATTATTTACAGCCTGGTTCAATAAGATAAGCCCGCCATATATTTCCTTTTGAATAACCGTCAATTCAATACTCAAACATTTTTTTAAATTCTTACTTCTACCCCTTTATTTCTCAAATAGGCTTTTAAATCAGAAATCCCGATTTCTTTGTAATGAAAGATACTTGCAGCTAAGGCTGCATCGGCTTTTCCTTCTTCAAACACATCTACAAAATGTTCCATAGTACCGGCACCGCCACTGGCTATGACCGGTACATTTACAGCTTCTGAAACTGCACGGGTAATGTCGAGGGCAAAGCCATCCTTGGTCCCATCGTTATTCATTGAAGTCAAGAGTATTTCTCCTGCACCCAGGGCTACTGCTTTTTGTGCCCATTCCACGGTCTTAATGTCCGTTGGAACACGCCCGCCATTCAGAAATACATACCATTCTCCTTCTATATATTTGGTATCGATTGCCAGGACTACACATTGACTCCCAAACTGGCTTGCCAGGTCACTTATCAGTTGTGGATTGAGTACTGCCGAAGTATTGACCGATATTTTATCAGCTCCACATGCCAGGAGTACCGAAACATCTTCAACACTTGAAATGCCGCCTCCCACTGTAAATGGTATATTGATATGTTTGGCAATGCGGGTCACTAATTCCGAAAGGGTTTTCCGCTTTTCATTCGTTGCAGTAATGTCCAGGAATACCAACTCATCGGCACCCATTCTGGCATACAAAGCCCCTAATTCAACAGGATCACCTACATCCGTGATATTCTCAAAATTTATCCCTTTTACTGTTTTCCCATTTTTAATATCCAGGCAAGGAATGATGCGTTTTGCTAACATATCGCTATTTACAATTTAATTATTTACAATTTACTCATCAATTGATAATCCATTTAACTCAATCAACCAATCAATTATTTCATCATCAGTGCATTCTTTTCTTCATTCCAGTTCCCCAACTCAACTACCTGAATGGTATTTACCAGATCTTTATCATAGGGACGTTCCACGCGAATGTAATTATTCGTAAAACCAACCATCTTATCATCCTTGTGACGACTTTCCCAAAGTACATGAACCTCATGACCGATTTGAGAGTTGTAAAATCCTGTGGTCATTTCGCTCGAAAGGGTATGCAGTACTTCACTGCGCCGTTTTCGTTCGGTATTTAATACCGAATGCTCAATTTCCAGCATCTTTGTTCCCGCACGTTCCGAATAGCTGAAAACGTGTAATTGGGAGATGTCCAGTGTGGCAATAAACTGAAGTGCCTGTTCAAAGTACTCATCCGTTTCTCCACGTACTCCTACAATTACATCGACACCGATAAATGCATCAGGCATTATCCGTTTAATGGTCTGGATTTTCTCGGCAAACACTTCCACGGTATACCTGCGTTTCATTAGCTTTAGGACCTCATTTGAGCCCGATTGAAGCGGTATGTGGAAATGAGGCATGAAATGGTTGCTCTGTGCCACAAAACGGATTAAATCGTCTGTAAGTAGATTCGGCTCAATGGACGAAATCCGAAACCGTATCTCTTCCGGCAATGCATCCAATGCTTTTACCAAATCAAAGAAGTTCTCTCCGGTAGTCTTGCCAAAATCTCCGGTATTAATTCCGGTCAGTACAATTTCCCTGGCTCCTTCCGCTATGGCTTGTCTGGCAGTATCAACAGTATCCTTGATGGAGGCATTCCGGCTATGGCCCCGGGCGATAGGAATCGTACAATAGGTGCAATAATAGTCGCAGCCATCCTGT
>Ga0302209_10001216_pt1 | contig 11295 bp, 10 predicted proteins | sample II_Fen_E3_1_FD_194574 | JGI IMG/M metagenome (GOLD analysis project Ga0302209, IMG submission 194574) | Peat permafrost microbial communities from Stordalen Mire near Abisko, Sweden - II_Fen_E3_1 | ecosystem: Environmental > Terrestrial > Soil > Wetlands > Permafrost | place: Sweden: Abisko...
TTAGGATATTTCGGCGGTATCGGCAATGCTTCCCGAAAAGGAATATTAGTGAAGGGCTCTAACTTCCTGGATGCTTTAACACAGGTAAAAACCGTAGTGTTTGATAAAACAGGAACCCTCACCAAAGGAGAGTTTAAGGTTTCTGAAATTGTTACATCCAATGGCTTCAGCAAAGACCAACTATTGGAATATGCAGCCTATGCTGAAACGAACTCGAATCATCCGGTAGCCAGATCAATTTGCGAAGCCTATGGCCATGACATTGTAAAGACAAGGATAAAACAAGTTGAAGAGATCTCCGGCTATGGTATCAAAGCCTTGATTGATAACAAAACAGTCCTTGCCGGTAACGACAAACTACTTCATAAAGAAAATATCGTTCATCAGGTCTGTCATGTGGATGGTACCGTTGTGCATGTGGCTTTTGATACCGTTTATGCCGGATATCTTATTATTTCGGATACGTTGAAAGAGGATGCCATTGAAGCCATTGAAAAACTTAAAGCAAAGAATATCCTGACAGTGATGCTTACCGGCGACAACCAGTTTGCAGCAGCAGCTATTGCTAAAAAGCTAAATGTCGATAAGTTCTACTACGAACTGTTGCCTGAAGACAAAGTAAAACATATCGAGAGCCTGATGCAGGAAAGCAATGGGGGTAAAGTGGCTTTTGTAGGCGATGGAATAAATGATGCACCAGTAATTGCCCGTGCCGATATTGGGATCGCTATGGGGGCACTGGGCTCCGATGCTGCCATCGAAACTGCCGATGTAGTGCTTATGACCGATTCGCCTTCTAAGGTCGCCCTGGCGATCGATGTAGCAAAATGGACAAGAAGTATTGTCTGGCAGAATATCTATTTTGCAATGGGGGTTAAGCTGATTTTTATTATACTCGGAATATTCGGGATCGCCACGATGTGGGAAGCAGTTTTTGGTGATATGGGCGTCGCTTTGATTGCTGTTTTTAATGCTCTGCGGATTTTAAAGAAATAATACCAATAGTCATCAGTCAGATCACAACAGAATAACTATTTTAAAAACTTATTCACTTTGGACTGATTATTTGTCTATGAACAAAATTATTTTATAAATTCAATTAACTATTTTGACTTTATTCGAAAATTTCACTATATTTGTAACTCATTATTATTTCAATTTAATTATTAATTATTACTAATCAGTCACTTATAAACAAATCAAAAATGAAAAAGAGAATTGCTATTTTATCATTAATTGCTATTTTTGTTTCTTTTAGTTTCATAAACGCTCAAACAAAAACAGTTACCAAAACAAGTACTACCAAAACCGAAGTCAAAGCAGAAACACCAGCTTGCAGCAAAGGTAAAACCGCTGAATGTTGCAAAGGAAAAAGTGCAGCAGAATGCAAAAAAATGACTGCCAAAGAGAAAGCCGATTGCAAACTGAAATGCAGCAAAGAATCAGCAACTGCAGGGAAAAAAGATTGTTGTAAGAAATCAGGCAAATCATGTGATAAAAAAGCTGAAACTAAAACAACTGTTGTTGTGAAAAAATAAGTTTTTATTTAATTCTATATTCAAGCCTCGATAGTTATCGGGGCTTTTTTGTGCATCAAATTATTTGCTTTACTTTTGTATTGTCACTAAAGATCAATTACAACTTATGTTTCAAACAAGAATAGAAATTCCTTTATCGAAAACTAAAATATCGTTTGAAGATCGAACCATGACCCTTGGATCGTGTTTTGCAGAAAATATTGGCAAGAAAATGAAGGAAGCTTATTTTGAGGCTGATACTAATCCTTTCGGTGTTTTATTTAATCCGGTATCTATTAGCAATAGTCTGGACTTATTATTGCAAACCAAAACTTACTCTCAGGATGATATCTTTGAATATAACTCTATGTGGCAGAGTTTCTCGCATAGCAGTCTATTTACAGACAGTACTTCCGAAGGATGTTTGAGCAAACTGAATTCCAGGCTAAGTGCTGCCAGGACATTTCTAAATCATACGAATGTGATCCTGATTACGTTTGGTACAGCCTGGGTTTTTGAAGATAAAAAGAGTGGGAGGGTAGTCTCGAATTGCCATAAGTTACCTGCTGATAAATTTATCAGAAGGCGGTTGACTGTTGAGGAGATTGTGGCTGATTATACTTTACTGATTAAAAAGCTTCAATCTGTTATACCTACCCTTAATATTATATTCAGTGTAAGCCCTGTCAGACATTGGAAAGATGGGGCTCATGACAATACGATCAGTAAAAGCACTTTGTTGTTGGCAATCAATGAACTTCAACAGCAACTCGAGAAAGTACATTATTTTCCTGCCTACGAGATTCAGATGGATGAACTTCGCGATTATCGGTTCTATGCGGCTGATATGTTGCATCCCTCGGATGTAGCCGTCGATTATATCTGGAACCGCTTCTCGGATACTTATTTTTCAAAGCAGACAGTAGCATTAAAAAAAAGGTTGGAACAATTGATTCTGGATTTAAATCACAGGCCCCTTCATCCTGATTCAATAGGATATATCAAATTCCTGGATCAAACAGAAAAGCGAAAAGAAGAAATCATCCTGGAATTTCCATTTCTTTCAGGACGTATTTAAAAAAGAGAGCCTTTCAACTGAATGAAAAGGCTCTCTTACGATTTATTAGACTATCAAACTATTATAAATCGGTAATAGGTTTATGTTTAGGTACTAATACTTTCATGACTACCCACGCAATTAAATAGGCTGAGGCACATAATCCAAACATAATGCCGTAGGCTGTTTGAACATGACTCTGAACCAAAGCTTCTGCTGCTTTCCCTACCAGATGCTGGGCTGCAACTGCAGCTTCACCAATGCCTTTAAAATGATCCGTTAAGCGCCCTGCGAACTGTTGTACCAAGACGCCTCCGATACCTCCGGCAAGACCACCTATTCCGGTTACAGAGCCCACTGATTTCTTAGGGAACATATCCGAAACTGTCGTAAACAGATTCGCTGACCATGCCTGATGGGCAGCAGCTCCGATACAAATCACGATCAAAGCATAAATATAAGCATTTTCTCCAAATTGTTGCACATTACCAAAGTAGGGAGTAAGAACCAAAACCAAAGGCAGGGCTGCAATAATAAGCATTGCGGTCATACGTGCTTTGTACGCTTCCATTCCTTTATTCATAAAAAACATGGGAAATCCACCGCCAGATACACTTCCTATAATTGCAACACCATATACTACAAACAAAGGAATCATGATCGCATGACCTTCCATGTTAAACTGTTGTTTCATAAAGTCAGGTAACCAGAACAATAAAAACCACCAGATGCCATCGGTCATAAATTTACCAAAAACAAATGCCCAGGTTTGTTTATAATTAAATAAACGATACCACGGAACTTTAGTAGGATTTTCATCTTCATCTGAAGAAACTGTTGCTATGTCATCACTGTGAATGTAATCATATTCCGGTTTTAAAAGACGCTTTTGTTTTTTTGGAGTCTCATATAACAGAAACCAGAATATCAACCAGACTAGGCCAACTACACCGGTAATGATATAAGCCATTTGCCAACCTTTGATAGCTCCGTCAAACCAAACAGCATATGCAATTGCCGGAACAGCCAACGAGGCTATCATAGCTCCTACATTCGATCCTGAATTGAAAATACCAATTGCTAAAGCCCGTTCTTTCTTTGGAAACCATTCGGCGATTGTTTTATTCGAGGCTGGGAAGTTTCCTGCTTCACCAATTCCAAATAATGAACGTATTGCAGCATGAACCATAGCCATACTTCCTGCAAATGCGTTTAAAATCCCAAATATCGACCAAATAATTAAGGATAATGCCAGTCCCAGTTTTGTACCTATTTTATCAATAACAAAACCGGCAAAGAAGGTCATGATGGCATAAAAACCGGTAAACAAAGAAGTCACAAGCGCAAAATCGGTATTGGTCCATGCTAAACCTCCTTCGGCTAAGGATCTTGAAAATAATGGTTTCAAGTAACCTATTACCTGACGATCCATGTAATTAATTGTGGTTGCAAAGAATAGTAACCCGACAATTGTCCACCGGTAGTTACCGATTTTCTCTGCTGTTGATTTATTCATAAATATTGTTTTAAAGTAAATTATTAGAAATCTATTTGCGTATCTTTTTTACGATTGCTAATGCATCACTGCACAATTTTGTAATGCCTGCCCAATTCTCTGCTTTAATCATTTCAGCAGGAAAAAGATTTGACCCCATTCCTACGCAGGTAACTCCTGCATCGAACCAGCTTTTTAAATTCGTTTCTTCTGGTTTGACACCACCGGTTACCATCAGGTTCGACCAAGGCATTGGTGCTTTTAAGCCTTTTACAAATCCAGCTCCTAAAACATCTCCAGGGAATACTTTACAAAGATCACAACCCATTTCCTGAGCAAACCCGACTTCTGATACACTACCACAACCTGGTGCATAAGGAATCAATCGACGGTTAGCCACTTTAGCCACTTCAGGATTAAATAATGGCCCAACTATAAAGTTTGCACCCAATTGGATAAATAAAGCGGCAGTTGGAGCATCAACAATGGAACCGATACCCATGATCATTTCAGGGCATTCTTTAGCAGCATATTTTACCAGTTCCCCAAAGACTTCATGAGCAAATTCACCCCGGTTGGTAAATTCGAAAGCCCGAACACCACCTTCATAACATGCTTTTACTATTTTTTTTGATACTTCAATGTCGCTATTGTAAAATACCGGGATAATACCGGTTTCTTTCATTGCTGTGAGTACTTGAATCTTGTTAAACTTCATAAATTTACAATTTAAAGATTTACAATTTACAATTGGTAGATTAAATACCAGTAAATTGATTTTTTATTTTATTTCTTTTTGTGATAATTGATTTTGTAATAATTGCCAGAAGCTCTTTTGTTTCTTTTATGATTTCAACTAAGAGCTCCGGTTTTATTAATTCCGCATCTGTTATGACATCAATCCAATATTCAGTTTCATCCAGTTCTTCTTCAACAATCTTAAGTTTGTTTAAAAATCCCTGTCTGATTTTGCTCTACAAGCTGCTCAGTAATTTGCTCCGGGAGATGTGCCTGATCGAACTGTTTGATTGCCAATTGCCCTGCCTGATATTGTATTTGGCAATTTATCTACCATTTTAATTATTCTACCCGAAAATTTTCTAAACCGCAATTTAAGATCTTCTGGTGTCATGATTGTTACTATTAAAATTAAAATTTACAAATGAAATATGTAATATTTGCTTAATTTTAAGAAATAGCGAAACACAAGTAAAAGTAGAATGAGCCTTTACAATTTAAATTTACGATCAGAATTTAAATGTGATTTTCACATCTAAATTCTGCTTCCAATTGTAAATTGTAAATTTTAAAATTATAAATTATCTTACAACTCTTCCTGAACCGTCACCACCCATAAGTCCTTCCACTTCGGCAACAGTAGCCAAATTGTAGTCTCCATAAATGGTGTGTTTCAGACAGGAAGCTGCCACTGCAAATTCCAATGCTTGTTGGTCATTGTTGGTATAAGTCAACAAACCATAGATCAAACCACCCATGAAAGAGTCGCCACCACCTACGCGATCAACAATGTGTGTTATATCATAACGTTTGGATTGGAATAATGTACCCGCACTGTATAAAACACCACCCCAGGTATTATGATTTGCATTGATAGAACCACGCAACGTGATAATTACTTTTTTAGCACGTGGAAACTTAGTCATCATCTGGGTACATACTGATTCAAACTCTGCTGAATTCACTTCTCCACCTGTATGGGCAACATCAAATCCTTCGGGTTTAATTCCAAATACTTTTTCAGCATCTTCTTCATTTCCTAATATGATGTCACATCCTGCCACTAATGCAGGCATTACTTCGGAAGCTGATTTGCCGTATTTCCATAAGTTCTTGCGATAATTTAAGTCGGTTGAAACAGTAACTCCCATTTCATTCGCTATTGTAATAGCTTCCATGCATGCATCGGCTGCACCTTGCGATAAAGCAGGGGTAATGCCGGTCCAATGGAACCAGTCAGCGCCTTTTAATACTTCGCGCCAGTTCACCATCCCTGGTTTTATGTCTGCGATAGAGGAGTTTGCACGGTCGTAGACTACTTTACTGGCACGGGCTACTGCCCCTGTTTCCAAAAAATAAATCCCTACCCGGTCACCACCTCGTAATATCTCTTTGGTACCGACGTTGTATTTGCGTAAATTCATGATACATGAATCTGCAATGTCGTTTTTTGGTAAACGGGTTACAAACTCGGTTTCCATACCATAATTTGCCAGTGATACTGCTACATTTGCTTCTCCGCCACCAAAAGTTGCGTTAAATTGTGTAGACTGACTAAAACGTTCGTAGCCTGGTGTGGCCAAACGGAGCATGATTTCTCCAAAAGTTACAATCTTTTTACTCATTGTTTTTTTTGATTTGTACTAAATATTTGTTCGTGTAATTGGTCAACCAAAAGTAATCTTTTTTTCTGTAATTCCAAATATAAATTACATTTTAAGTAACTTCCTTGTTCAAAGACCGACCGACTTACATACAAAATGAATATATATTAAAAATTAAAAAATGATTTTGCATTATTGTAGCTGATATTTTCAACCATTTTGCCAATAAACTCCATTTCCTGATAAGGTAATAATCCGTTTTCAACATCATTCCCCAGCAGGTTACAAAGTGTCCGGCGGAAGTATTCATGACGGGGGTAGGAGAGGAAACTGCGTGAATCGGTAAGCATACCGACAAACCGGCTTAGCAGTCCAAGTACGGACAGGGAATTCATTTGTTTCTCCATACCGTCTTTTTGATCCAGGAACCACCATCCTGATCCGAATTGAATTTTTCCTGCCACTGTCCCATCCTGGAAATTACCAATCATGGTGGCAATCATCTCATTGTCGGCCGGATTTAAGTTGTAAAGAATAGTCTTCGTCAGTTTATTTTGTGAATCCAGTCTGTTTAAGAATTTCGATAAGGCTTTTGCTGTATTGAAAGTTCCTATGGAATCAAATCCGGTATCCGCTCCTAATTGGTTGAATAAGCGGGTATTGTTATTTCGTATGGTACCATAATGGAATTGTTGGGTCCATCCTTTTTCCCAATCCATTTCAGCAAAGAGTACCATCATGGCTGATTTAAATTTCAACACTTCTGAATGGGCTAGTTCTTGTCCACCAAATACTTTATTGAAAATAGCCTTGATTTCAGCATCCGTATAATCTTCAGCATAGAATTCTTCTATTCCATGGTCCGACAGTTTACAACCTACTTCAGCAAAGAAGTCCTGACGTTTGCGTAATGCCACAATCATATCTTCAAAAGTAGAGATGCTTATTCCTGAAACTTCAGAAAGTTGAGCAACATAGGCACGGAAATTTGCAGAGCTTTCAACAGCCATAGCCTTATCCGGTCTCCAGGTAGGAAGCATTTTTATTTCAAAACCGTCTTTCTTAGTTTTAATGTGGTGTTCCAGCGAATCAATAGGATCATCGGTAGTACAAACTACTTCCACTTTATATTTGCGCATTAGGTTCCGGGCGGAATACTCCGGTGTTTGCAGCTTGGCAGTACATTCATCATATATTTCACGTGCTGTGGCAGGCGAAAGCAGTTTGTCAATGCCAAATGCAGTCTTAAGCTCCAGGTGAGTCCAGTGGTATAAAGGATTACGCATGGTATTAGGCACTGTCTCAGCCCATTTCTCAAACTTTTCCCAATCGGTGGTGTCTTTTCCTGTACAGAATTTTTCATCAATTCCATTGGTACGCATTGCACGCCATTTATAGTGATCACCACCCAGCCATGCTTCGGTAAGTGTTTTAAACTGATGATCATTCGCTACCATCGATGGGATTAAGTGGCAATGGTAATCAATAATTGGCATTTTAGAGGCATGTTCGTGGTACAGTTTTTTAGCTGTTTCCGTTTGTAAAAGAAAATTTTCATCTAAGAAGTTTTTCATAATACTATATTTTTAGTTTTTAATAGTTCGGGTTATTTATTTAACAATATGCAGGTCCGGAGAGTCTAAAAATAAAGACTGAATTCACAGGATTTCACCTAAAACAGTTCCCGTTTCATTCAAATATCCGGTGTTTTTGGATTACAATTGTCAAACTTAAAAACAATAATTATGCAAACAATTTCACAATAGGCTTTAAACCAGTAGTCTATCTGTTTTAAATTGCTTGAATAGTATTTCCGTGTTCGCCCACGAAGATACAAATAATTTTATATTTACGAAATATATACTGTTTTTATTCGAATTTATTACTCTGTGTGCGAACACAGGTATAGTCTGACATTCGATTATTACCTGTCTGCATCCTGTTTTGGATTGTTCACTGATTTGAAAAAGGATAGATCCGTCGGCAGTATGAAATAAGAGCCATGTTAGATTAGTAAACGGGTTGAAGTGCCGTTTTATTCTTTTACTGAAAGTGATTGGCCTGAATTTATAGGATTTTTAGCATTGTCATTATTTCACAGTTCAGGATGGCAATACTTTCCATGTATACGTTCCTCTTAAATGAATTGACTTTCTTCATTGTATTAGTTCTAGATATTTAATTCTACCAAACTATCGGAACTCTGTCCCTTTTCAATGCCTACAACAGGAGCAGAGCTCCGATATCTTGGTAGATAGGATTGAAAATGAAAAGTAATAAAAGGTGCAGATGGAACATTCCGGTCTATCGGAAGCACCGTAACTTATTTTTGTCACTTTAGAACATACTGCGAATAATCATTCAATATTAAATGAGACTAAGTATCCCATTTTATTAATATTAAAATAAATCTGAATGTGAACCGGTACGCACAAAAGTTAGTCCTTTTTGCGAATTGTCTTGTAGCCAGATTAATATCCAATCGGGCAATAGATGACATTCCCAATAATCTTTGTAATCACCCGATAATTTAGGTGGTTTATAGTTGGTGGGTAAAGATCCTATAGTTTCCAATATTTCTACAGCCTGTTGAAGTAATTGAAGATCCTAATTACGTTTTGAACAACGTTTATAATCTTTCTTAAAAGAACCGGTATAAGCAAACCTGTACATAACGTTTACTTATTGAGCGAAGTAAACATATCTTTGCTGTTTTTACTATGGGAAACTTTCCCATCTTTTGCATCTTTCATGGCTTTAGCCGTTACGGAATTAGGAATTTCAATAATCGTTTTTACTTTTACTCCTTTCATTAGTTTCAAAGTCTTTTCAAGGGCTGGTATGATAGATGCATCATCCACCTGCAAAATAATTTGTGTCATGACTTTTTTCTCCTTTCTTGATTGTAAAGATTGATAAGTTTTCTATTTAAAAAAACAAGTTCCTGCTTTCTTTCGGCAAGTAACTCTGAACTTGTATAACGATTAGCAATTTGTTTTGTTTTAATGGATTTAAAATGTCAATTCAGCTACAAGCTCTATAACTCTTTTACAAAGCAAACGCTGTTTTCAACATCTTCATACGGTCCGTAGTTAGGGATCAGTTGGTATTGATTTTTCTTATACAATTGGATAGCTTCCGGTTGCTTTTTGCCAGTCTCCAGGATACATTTTCTGTAACCAAGTTCCTTGCTCCAGTTCTCCAGTTCATTCAGTATCTTAGAAGCAATGCCCAGGCCTCTTTTATTCAACCTGACAAATATTCTTTTCACTTCCATTGTATCGTTGGAATATTCTTTTAAAGCTCCACAACCAACTGCAATATCCTGGTCATAAGCAATAATGACCTGTTTTATTTTGTCTGTTTTGTTGAATTGAGAGTAAAATGGATGTTCGTCCCCATCCCGCATTTCCAGCTCCCGGTCCAGTTCTGTTACCAGTTCCTGAAAGTCTTTGTCATCAGAGTTTATCCTTTTTGTAATCATTGGTAGCGTTCAGCTATTAATATTATTATTTATTATATCCAGAACTACACTATTGTCGGCATAAACCTGCCATTTCTTAACCCGGTTGTTTTTAATGATTACGGTCCAGGCAGCAGGAATTCTCCAATGATGGGTGTTGTTCTCATCTTTCAGGTTTTTAGAAGTTCCGCTGGCATATCCGTACATGCCAAGGATGGATTCCTTTTCAAGCATTTCGGTTATTTCAATTTTATAGTCCGGAAATAAATCAAAATACCCAATCCAGGCCTGTTTCAGATTCTCTTTTCCTGATGTGACAGTATCCCGTGAATCAACAAATATAGGGTCGTCAGTCATCAATTCATACATTTTATCCACATCGGCACGATTAATGGCATCCACAAAATCCAAGACTACCTGAGAGTTCATGTTTTTGGTTGTTAGAATAAATTAATAACACAAATCACAATCGGTTGTTGCAAAAACCTTCTGTTTACATATCTTACTCCCCACTCTTATGAAACTAAAATAACCCCTAGCCCCTAAAGGGGAATTAAATTAGTATCGTCTCCTATAATTTTGCTTTATTGTTTCATTTGATTTTTAGACTGGTATTTCCAGTCTGGAATGCTACCTACTACCTACTCCCCACTATCAACTACCTACTTCCCACTTCAATGTCTCCCACAATTTCTTTTTCCGTTTTTTCAAAAAGTGTATTGTAATCACATCCCCTGACTTCCATGGGTGGATGGATGGTGAATTTCAGGCAGTTTCCAATGCCTAGGGGAAATTTACCATACCGAAACACTTTCCATGAATTGTTGATCGTGACAGGGACTACCCAGGCATCCGGAGCATATTTACACAGCATTTTTAATCCACTTGCTGCAAAGATCCCGGGTTTGCCATTTCTGGATCGGGTACCTTCCGGAAAGATCACTGCCGACCGATTGGTAGTCTGAATATATTCAGCAAGTTTTTTTAATGCCGGTAACGCCTGTTTTGGATCCTTTCTGTCAATTAAAACCGACCCGCCATGATTCAGGTTGTAGGATATGCTTGGAATCCCTTTCCCCAACTCAATTTTACTCACAAATTTAGGGTGATACTTACGCAGATACCAGGTGATGCCAATGATATCATACATTCCCTGATGATTACACACGAAGATCAGAGGTTTGTCCTTCGGTAAATCCGCTTGGTATTCTATTTTGGCGGTAGAGGCCAGTACCGATAAGATACATATCTCCAATAAACTCAGCATGTCCACGCTTCGTTTATGTCCTTTGTACCCGAATAAATTAAAACAAATGTACTGAATCGGTTGAAACAGACAGATGATACACAAGAACAGAAAACAGAACAGGAATGAGAGCGGGTAGGAGATTATTTTTTTCATCCGTAAATGTGTTGGTTTG
>Ga0302209_10001217_pt1 | contig 11289 bp, 10 predicted proteins | sample II_Fen_E3_1_FD_194574 | JGI IMG/M metagenome (GOLD analysis project Ga0302209, IMG submission 194574) | Peat permafrost microbial communities from Stordalen Mire near Abisko, Sweden - II_Fen_E3_1 | ecosystem: Environmental > Terrestrial > Soil > Wetlands > Permafrost | place: Sweden: Abisko...
GTGATACACAGAATTATAATAAATTTTCGCTTTGATTGTATAAGTGGCTTTGATCCTCTGATATTCGACAGCGAAGATTGAAGCCCTGGCCTTACTTACATCCATTGGCAGGGCAGGATAACCAACATTAGTGGCTAAATCGTATAAAACATCTGCCTTAAAAGTAGTTATGCTATCAGGCTTATATTTCAGTACCGAATGGATGTTGTATTTCTCAAACTGGGAAAAACGAATGATATTCCCCAACCCATCTTTATAAGGATCATTTTTTCTGTATACCCCATTCAAGCCCCATTGCCATTTTTGTTGGATATACCCGGTGGAAAACAGCACATTTCTGCTGTTCGACACACTTTCATACCCGTATGACAAAGCTGAATAAAACGGATGAGCACTTTTTGAGTCAGGTTCCTGCAAGGCCATATCAATGGAACCACCGATATTGTTTCCAAACAAGCCTGCGTTTGTGCCATGTTCCAGTGTTATGCTTTTTAGGTTGTTGGGTTCTATATAGGATGTTACAGGATCCATTTTATCCGTACAGGCACCAAACATCTTCATGCCGCTAATGGTAACATTGAGCTGTCCTCCGGAGAAACCGTTCAATTGAGGTTCCATGGCATACGACCCCCTCTTGATCAGTGATATTCCTTCCAGATGTGCTGTAAGATTATCAATGGTTGAAAAATAGTTCGTTTTGTAGAAATTTTCAACCTGCTTATTATTAAGCGGAATGACGCAGGAAACAGTAACTTCTTTTAATTTGATGGTATCACGCGATACATCATCTTTCTTTGTATTCTGCTGTGCAGGCAAAGTGAAACAAAGTTTAAAAAGTATAGCCAGAATGATATATTTTTTCATTTCCGAATATTAGAAAATAGCTCTTAAACCAAGTAGATTCCCTGTTCTAAAATCATGGTTGAGAATATAAGTTGAATTAGCAGTTATAGATTTTAGTCGAACAATTACATATTTCTCAAGAAGATTCTATTCTGTGTTTCGATACTTCATGTTGCAAGTGTCTTTATGGATAGTAATTCTAAAATAAGCCAGACTATAGAACCTACAATCTGACTTATTAAGGGTTCAAAAAGCAATATCAAAGTAATTTTTACTACCAAGCGTCCTTCCGTCTTTCTTAATGACCAAATTTATTCGCCAGGCTCCAGTCATCGTGAAATTCACTGTTCCCAGGTAATGGCCTTTACCAATAGATACGGGATTTACATTATTGGGGGATCCATGACCCATCGAAGGCATTTCAGGCGTTATTTCAACAGTCATATCGGAACAACAAGGAAAACTCATCATTGAAGCCATAGTATGAATTGTAATTTCGAACGGATTATTTCCAACTTTCCAGTCAGCCGTTTCAATCAATGTAACAGGATATTTTGTAATTGTCCAGGTACCGGAACCGGTACTAAGGCTATCAATGACAACAATCTTCTTAACAGGGTTTGTTGATTTTACTTTATCTAATGGAAATAATACAGTTTCAGTTTTTCCATTAGCTGTTACGTCTACCGACAAAGACCATGAATTAGTACCCACCATGGAAAAAAGGATGGCTCCTTTAAAATAACCATCTGACGTAAGACTGTCTCCCGGATCCTCAGAAGGACAGGCATGCGAAGAGGTACCCATGTTCATAAGCGGGTGTAATAAGATTGTTGCATGACTAACTGCCAGCCCGGTACTTTTGTTAGTTATCTTAAAATAAACATTATTATATCCCACAAATAGAGAATCCGTAGCGTAAAATTCCACATTGAATGTTGAACCATTAGACACAGCTTCCGCCATTTTCAAGTATTTTATTTGATTTTGGTTGTTGGGTTCATCATTGTTGCACGAAACAAATAATGTTGAAATCACAATTAGTGATGTGATAATTTTTATAATTGAGTTCATTTTATTTAGTTTTTAAAATCTTTAATATTAAACGAATAAACAAAGATCCAACCTATGTTCGCATCACAAAACAGGCATAATCAGTTACTACCAATTCCTGTTTAAAGAATGTGATATATAAATATATTGGAAATACTTTGAATAATGTGAAATGAACTAAAACTTCGGAGGAATAAAGAACGATGGTAGGAACGAATCTATAATACGAAGGGAATAACTTGAAATCAATATAATTTTTGATTCAAAAGGAATGAAATCAATACCTTTAGATGGCATATGATCCTCAACACTCTTAGCAGGAACTGTTTTTTTGTTATTGGATGTGTTAGAATCCTGTGTTTCAATATTCTTCCTTAATTGTTCTCCAAGGTAGCATTTCCCCTGGCAACAATTTTGAGGTTTGTCTTTATTAATGCATAAATTCTTTGCGATATAATCCTTATTGAAGGCATATTCCACAAAAGGCATTACCGGACGTATCAGATAAAACATCAGAATGGACAAACATATCACACTGTACGTTTTAGAACGTACAGTGTGTTGTGTTTGTCTTGATATATTTATTCCTGATATTTTCACGCTGTTGTACATTTTTCGGTGAAATCAATTATCTTCTACCCATAACTATTTACTCACTGTCCAACAATATCATTTTACAACTCTAACACATCTCACGGATAAGCCGGTACCTTTTTTCACTTTGACATAACTTACTTCAACAGTATTATCATTGATTTTTACTGAATAAATCAAATTACTTTTTGTCACTTCAACAGGTTCAGTATTTGACCACCACTGGGCTACTGTACCTAAAAAATTGAAATCACCATTTTCTTCACGTAAGCCAGCCGGAAGTGCAGAGAATCCTATTTTATTGATCCCATTCTTAGATTTCCAGCCAGTAATATTTTTAAGCTTAGGACTGGCATAGTCGACACCCTGCAAATTTTTCACCAAAGTCATCCAATCTTCATTGGTAGGAATACGCCAACCTGTAGGTGCTATTCCCCTTGGATCATTTATTGCATACCAATTATATAACTTTCCATATTTTTGCCCATTTACGGGATTATCTTTAAAATAACACCATGCAGGTTTTCCATCTGTGCCGGCTTTAAGCCATTCTTCCTTTGTTTTAGCTTCGGGTATGACATCTCCATTTCTGAAAGTAGACACATTCAGATTGCTTGCTGACCATTCTTGCAAGCCATATTTCGCAGTTCTGATTCCATTTCGGTTAGCAGTATTCAGAGGTTGAGCTGACACCTCTAAACTCCCTAATGCCAAAAACAGAAAGCCTATTACGAATAATGAGTTAATTGTTCTAATTTTCATAATCTTTTTAATTTAACGGATTAATATTGACAACTTGCATATATTCATATATTTATATAATTTTTACTTTGCCTGAGCCACTGTCCCTTTTCTTAATATATATTCACTATTTAGAAGATAAGCACCCGATGAAACCACATATTCCGATTTATTGAGGCCAGCAAGAATCTGAACTGAATCATCGGACTCCATTCCTGTTACTACTTTTCTTTCAGAAAACGAACCATTTTCATTCTTTATCCATACAATGTTCTCGTCTTTATCAATAATAACTGCAGAAGCAGGGACAACAATACAACGGCTTCTTTCGGATTGAATATGCATGAGCGCGAGCATTCCAGGGTACAGTTTCCCATTCGGATTATCAATAATCGATCTGATTACTGTTACATTTTTCCCTTGTTCTAATGACGGGTTGATAAAACTTATAGTACTTTTAATAGACCTGTTTCCTGCATCCGGAACTGAAATAATCGATTGCATACCAACTTTCAGTATTCCCAACTCATCTGGTTGAACCTGTGCTTCAACCCATAATTTAGTACCATCTGCCAGTTCAAACAATGACTGTCCTGATCTTACATACTGCCCCTCAGCAATGTTGACAGACCTTACAACACCTTTGACAGGACTATATATTGTAATTGCAAATAATATCTTTCCATCCTTCCTTAGTTTTTCAATCTGTGAAGGAAGCATACCCAATAATAACAACCGATTCTCCAGGGCGAGACTTGGTTCATATTTCCCGTTATAATTCCAGTTATTACTCTGAAGTGTGAAATATTGACGTTCAGCTGCAACAAGATCTTCACAGTAAAATTGATAAAGTGAATCTCCCTTATTAACTATTTCACCAACATTCTTCAGAAAAAGTTTAGAAATTCTACCGGTTGCTCTCGAACTTATGTTTATTGCACTTTCTTCATTTACTTTTAAAACCCCGGTAAAAAACCTATTGAAGCTAAAAACGCCTTCATCTACCTGAATTACTTTTATATTTGCAAGCTGAATCTGTGCTTCGCTTAAATTGATCGTATTGTCCAGAGTTTGAATATCATTTCCTTTCAGACTAATTTCCGAATGTCTTTTGCAGGATATCATAGATAAAGCAATCATCAAAAAAGCAGATGCCAAATACATCGTGTGAATATGTTTTCTCATAATTGTTATTCTTTTTTCTTTCTCAATTAATATTATATTCTTCGAACATTAAATATTGTGCTTACTATAAATCAAAGAATTATTTTATTAATCCATCGCTATCAATTAACAAAGAAGCATTTATAGCTACATTTGAATTTTGATCTAAACCAGAAAGTATCTCGATCTTACTTCCGCTATGAATTCCTGTTTTAATGACAGTAGCCATAAATTTATTATTGTGCTTCACAAATACCGATTTATGTTGGCCTAAATTAACAACTGTTGTTTCAGGTAACCAGATTGATCTATTTTTACCTGTCAGTATATTAGCTTGAATCTGCCGACCTGGAAATAGAATTCCAACTTTATCCGAAAAATAAACTTTTACTAATTGAAAAACTCCTCCATTTAGAGGCTCTATCTGACTAATCGTGGCTTCTATTTTCTTTTCTAATGACGTATTTGCAAAAATAATTACTTTTTGCCCTTTTCTTAATAATCTAACTTCTTCAGTCTTCACTTTTAAATCAGCTCTGAGCGATTTAACATCCACTATTTTAAAAAGTGGTGCTCCGGATTCAACAGTTATCCCTTCATTTAAACCGATTCCCTTACTGCCGGACTGATTATATCCTTCGTAATTTCCTGTTGAATAATATTTTTCCGGATCAAAATCTGCAGGTACTACATATCCTTCATAATCACTATATACCGTCAAATGATAATCCGGTTTAATCGTATGTTTTAATGATTCAATTTGTGCGTATGTAAGTCCTATAAATTTAAACCATTCACGTGCTTCAACAGTCAAATTATCCTGATCAGGATACATTTGAATTAATTTCACATAGTTCCAGTGTTCTGCATAGATATCCGGGCAATAAATTCGAAAAATTGCCTGTCCTTTTTTTATTCGTTGAAATTGAGATTTAACGTATGATTTTTCAATCAAACCGCCGAATCGGGCACTTATCATCCTTATTTTTCGGGTGTCAAAGTTAACTATTCCTGAAGCTTCAACTATGAGAGGTTTATTCTCTGTGGTTGGGTTTATTGTAGTTATGGTTGATAAAACCGATTCATTTACAGGGCTGACAACATCGTTTAATGTTGAATCTGCAGGGTTTACATCAATAACTTTCTCAATGAGTGACATCCCGCAAATAGGACAATCACCTTGTTTATCCTGCACAACCTGTGGATGCATCGAACATACATATTTTTTCTTTACTATTTCTTTCTCCTGTTTACTAAGCGAATCACCTGCATGTGATTTTCTTTGGTTACAGGATATTACAACACCAATTAAAAGCAAAAAAAATAAAATTTTAATCATAATCTTTCTCCGTTATTTTTTAATTTGGATTTACATTGCACGTAATCATATTCCGTTTATCTTTCAGCATTAATAAGGCTTATTTTACCCTGTTTCCTTAATTCTCTTTCTTTTGTCATTTCAAATATTACAGGTGTTAAAAGCAGCACATAGATGGTTGACGTTATTAAACCACCAATCAACGGAAGTGTAATAGGAAGCATTATATCACTACCGACTCCGGTTTGCCATAATACAGGAAATAGTCCGAATAAAGAAACACAAACAGTCATTAATTTTGGTCGTAAGCGCTTTGCAGCTCCCTTGATTACAAATTCATGAATATCACCTGTACTGATAGTTTTTGCCGAATTTCCTTTTTTTGTTACAAGGTCCTCCATTGCCTCATTGAGGTATATGGTCATAAGCATCGATGTCTCAATGGCCATTCCAAATAGTGCAATAAAACCTACTGCGACAGCCACAGAGAGGTTTATTCCATAAAAATAGATAATGAAAACTCCTCCTATCAAAGCGAAAGGCACAGTAATAAGTGTTATAAATGCCTCTTTTAAAGACTTATATGTAAAAAAAACAACCATAAGAATAATCAACAACACAATAGGTATGATTATCAAAAGCCTTTGAGTTGCACGAATCTGATTCTCATATTGCCCGCTCCATTCAAGATAATACCCTTTCGGCAATGTTTTCATCATTTCATCGATTTTTTCTTTGCACTCCTTTACAGTACTACCCAAATCACGATCTCTAACATTGAACAATACGGCTCCACGTAACATCGCATTTTCCGAATTAACCATTGGTGGACCATCAGTCACAGCAATATCTGCAACGGAAGATAGGGGAATTTCACCTGATGTCTGGCTCTGTATGAGTATGTGTTTTATATCTTCCAGATTTCTTCTGTAATCTTGTGCTAACCTAACATTGACATTAAATCTCCTACGACCTTCAATGGTAGTTGTCACATTAACCCCACCTAAAGCTGACTCAATAACTGTATTTACATCATCAACACTCAAACCATATCTGCCAATTGCTTCACGACGAATCGTTATATCAATGAATTTACCTCCCGTTATCGGATCAACATACAAATCCTTCACACCACGAACATTTAAAAGTTGACCTTTTAACTTGTTTGATAGAGAGTAAATAGAATCCAGGTTCTGTCCGTAAACTTTTAATCCTACATCAGTTCTGACACCTGTAGAAAGCATATTAATCCGATTAATGATAGGTTGAGTCCATCCATTCACCACACCAGGAATTTGTAGTTTTGCATTCAACTCCTTTAAAATGTCCTCCTTTGTTTTTCCGGGCCTCCAATCTTTATGTGGTTTCAACAATATAATCGTTTCAATCATACTGATTGGCGAATTATCAGTTGCCGTACTGGCCCTGCCGGCTTTTCCCAATACATTACCAACCTCAGGAACCGATTTAATTATTTTATCCTGGACCTGTAAGATCCTCTTAATTTCACTATTTGACACATCCGGCAATGTAACAGGCATAAATAATAAAGAACCTTCATCCAACGGTGGAATAAATTCGGTACCCAGGCTTAAAAACATCGGAATACTAATTAATAAAGCCACTATGTTAATCCCAATAGTTGTCTTGCGCCATTTCAGGCATAATTTTAAAATAGGGGTATAAATTCTTTCCATCAGGCGGGTTAAAGGATTCGCACTTTCCTGTTTAAGCTTTCCTTTTAAGAAAAATGATATTAATACAGGTGTCAGTGTTATAGCCAGAAACGCATCAATAAGTAAGATAAAAGTCTTTGTATAAGCTAAGGGGTGAAACATTTTTCCTTCCATTCCCGTAAGCATAAAAACAGGGAGAAATGATGCAATTACAACTATTGTTGAGTAAAAAACACCAGGGCCGACCTGTTTTGAAGCCTTTTCAATAATTGATTCCCGTTCTTCTTTCTTCATTGTATATTATTTTACCAGATCGGCTACTTTAATCTTTTGATGCGTTTGCAAGTCGTCTGTATGAATTTTCTACCATCACGATGCTATCATCCACGATAACTCCTATCGCCAAAATGATTCCTGTCAGTGACATGATATTTGATGAAATATTAAATGCATTCAGCAAGATAAATGCTACTGCGATTGATATAGGCATTTGGATTAGTATGATGATAGCACTGCGCCAGTGCAATAAGAAAAAAAATACAACAAGTGACACTGCTATCATGACTTCAATAAGAGTACCTTTTACTGATTTCACAGCCTCTTCGATCAATGTACTTCGATCATACGATGTTTTAAATGTTACCCCCGCAGGTAATCCCTTTGATACTTCCTTCATTTTCTCTTTTACTGCTGCAATTACTTTTTCAGCATTTTCATTATAGCGCATTACAATGATTCCACCTACAGCCTCTCCTTCTCCATTTTCATCGAATATTCCAAGGCGTATATCTCCGCCTTGCTGAACTGTGCCTATATCCTGTATTGTAATTGGTATACTGTTTGAGACTCCCACTGCAATCTTCTCAATATCTTCCTTTTTATTGATATAACCAAGCCCTCTGACAATATAACTCATACCGGACATTTCAATTTTACGCCCGCTAACATCATTATTATTTTCTTTTGTTGCTTTGAGAACTTTCTGAAGTGAAATATTATAGTACGTAAGTTTATGAGGATCGATAACAATCTGATATTGCTTTTGAAAGCCTCCGAATGAAGCCACTTCACTAACTCCCGGAACAGCTTGAAGGGCAAATTTCACATACCAGTCCTGAAGGGCTCGTAATTCACCAAGATCATACCCTTTGGCATTTAATGTATACCAGAATATATGACCTACACCAGTCCCGTCTGGACCTAGCGTAGGTGTGACTCCGGCAGGCATCAGTTGTTGTGCTGAACTTAGTCTTTCTAATACCCGAGTTCTGGCCCAATATACATCAGCAGCATCCTCAAAAATGATATATACGAAACTCATTCCAAACATCGAAGAGCCCCGGATATTTTTCACTTTGGGGATTCCCTGCAGATTTGAAACTAGTGGATATGTCACCTGGTCTTCAATAACCTGCGGACTTCGTCCAGGCCATTCGGTAAAAACAATTACCTGATTCTCGGAAACATCCGGGATAGCATCAATCGGATTCTTTCCAACCGAATAGATTCCCCAGACAAATAAAATTCCAGCTATAATTAATACTACATATTTGTTTCGTAATGAAAATGAAATTAATTTTTCAACCATATCAATAATTTTAGTAGTATCCTTTATACTTACTTCCTTGAATTCAAAAATTCAGGTATAAAATGTATCAGGCAACCTACGATAAATCTTATTTTATTTTAAGTTCATACTCTATTTCTTTTTGGGCACAATTTTTACCTGCTGAACTCTTTTTACCAAAATCATTCCACATTTTGGACATTTCCCTGGTTTTCCCTGTATCACTTCAGGATGCATAGGACAGGTATAAACTGTTTTTGCCTGGAGATTTTTTTTCTGAACCATTTCGTGTTGAATCGTAGCAGTTTTCCGAACCGAGTCCGGAAGTTTAGAAGATATTTTTGAGCCAAATGCAGTTAATGAAGGTATTGCAATACAAATTGTCAGAATAAGAATGATTCGTTTCATAATTTATTTATTTTTAGCGACATAATATCAACATGTTTTATTGTTTATCCAAGCAGACATGCGTCTTGAGATCAATTTAATTCTCCGTTTTATTAAGAGCACAGTCCTTACTTCTTGTTAGTTTCATTACTCTACTTAAAATTCTTTTATGTTTTTTATATGTGTACAACAGATTAATACTCGTGTTATTCAAAATGTTTATAACTTGATTATTAACACAATAATCTTTTACTCGTAAAAGAGAATGAATATCTTTATCTAATTCAAAAATCGCACTCGATTTTAGTATAAATCCTCTGACTCCATTTTTTGTAAGTCTTATTATATAATCATCGTCTCCAAACATTGTAAATGCAAAGATTATTAATCCCGGGAATATATTCAATGCTTTTTGAATAATTTCAATGCTATTTAATTCGGGCATGTCTACATCAATCAATATTATATCGGGATGATGATTCGCAATCAACCTAAAAAAATCATCTTCATTCGAAGCTTCACCAATTATTTCAGCACTTTTCTCAACATTTATGAGGAAAATCAATCTGTTTCTAAAAGTAACATTATTGTCAACGATAATTAACTTTGGCCTTTTCATCTTGAAAATTATGTATTTATGTAATCTTTCGGATTGGAAATCCATGGAAAAAAAAGCATCTTCCGATTTGTTTTTGAACTTTTTGCCTCTGTATTTGCGGCCTTGTCTTTATTCGCAGATTCTAAGTCCTTTTTATTTACATCATGGTTGTTGCCTGTAAAATAATTATCTCCTTTCATGACAATTTCTATTGCCTTTTCAAGTTCATAAAACCCGCTCGATTTGAGGATAAAACCTTTAGCACCGATATCTTTCATTTTATTATAATATTCTGCTGCTGAGAATACAGTAAATGCGATAATTTTTAGCTCCGGCATAATAGTAAGTGCTTTTTGAGTTGCTTCAAAACCATCCATATGTGGCATATCAATATCCATTAACACCAAATCCGGTTTTAGACTGGCAAGTTGCTCAATGAATTCCTCACCATTCGATGCTTCCCCTATTATAGTTCCGACACCTTCGAAGTTAATTATAGCTTTTAATCCTTGACGGAAGATCTGGTGATCGTCTACAATAATTATGTCAGGCTTTATTTTGATATTTGTAAACATTTAGTTTATTGGTTTCTTTGTTGAAACAGTTTAAGACTCAAAATCCTTCCCGATATTTTTCTGTAAAATTATATATTACTAATATAAATTAAATGGGTTTAAAAGAGGATAGTTCCTTGTTAATAGAACTATTTTTCAGACTACAAAAGGAGTAGTTGTATATAAGCCTAAAGGACTACACTAAAGATGTGGCAGATTCTAAAAAAACTAAATTTATAACTTCTATCCAAATTAACTATTATTTAAAAATATTAAATTCAAATTGAATCATTTCTTTTTTAAAATCTGAAAATCATACTCTGTTTATGACAGATTTTAGAATACAAATCGTATTTAAGTCCGGTTATATAGTTCGTTACTAAAGTAAGAACAACCACTTTTTAAATAGTTAAATAAGAATCCAATATTTTCGTTTGATTCATTTACACACATCACATTAATTCTATTATTAGTTTAAATTCAGTCGAAAAGAAAAACATATTAGATAAAACAAATTTATTTATATAAAAGCGAAATAAGAGCTTATTAAAACAATGTACTAACTTGTCATTATGGAAATATTTATAATTCGACAATCTTATTTTTTAATGCAAAAAGAATAAGTGTTGTTACATTTTTACATTTTGTTTTTTCCAGCAAATGCGACTTATGCGATTTAACTGTCTTCGGACTGATATAAAGTTTATCGGCAATTTCTTCATTCGTTAATCCAACACAAATTAGTTTAAGGACATCAATCTCTCTGCGTGTCAATTTATCTTGTTGAGTTGAAT
>Ga0302209_10001220_pt1 | contig 11284 bp, 8 predicted proteins | sample II_Fen_E3_1_FD_194574 | JGI IMG/M metagenome (GOLD analysis project Ga0302209, IMG submission 194574) | Peat permafrost microbial communities from Stordalen Mire near Abisko, Sweden - II_Fen_E3_1 | ecosystem: Environmental > Terrestrial > Soil > Wetlands > Permafrost | place: Sweden: Abisko...
TATTCAACCAATCATTAAGAATATAACCTGTTTTGGTGCTCAGGACGGTAGCATTCAGCTTAATATAAAAGGCGGTATTCCACCGGTAATATTATCATGGGCAGATAATTCAACTGCCGGCTCTACCCGAAACAGGTTAAAAGCAGGGACTTACGAAGCCACGCTTTCAGATGGTTCTTCGTGTTCATTTACACGATCCTTTATAATTACCGAACCCACTGAGCTAAAAATATCAGCCAGGATTGCCAATGCTTTTGATTGCAATAATCAGAACAGTGGCTCTATCGACTTATCAATAACCGGTGGGACACAACCTTATACAATAAGCTGGTCAAACGGGGATACAACAACACATCTTTCTGCAATGCCTGCTGGTAATTATGTAGTGGAAGTGACAGATGCCAGAGGGTGTGCTTACAATGGAAAGTTCGAAGTGATACGCCCCGCCCCAATTCAGCTATCTGTAAAATCAGTTCCTGATTTTGATTGTCAATTAAAAGTATTAAAAATAATCTCGACAGCACAAATCACCGGAGGGGTACCCCCTTATCAGTTCACCTGGTCGGGAGGAACTTCAACAGGGTTGAATAATGAAATCATGGAAACAAGCCAGTCCGGAATTTACACTCTTGGAGTGGTTGATGGGAAAGGCTGTATTTCCGATTACACTTTTCATATAGATGTACCTAATCCGGGAATTGATTATCAAATAATCAATTGTGATGCTCATATCTTTGCATTCAACACGATATTACCTACCGGCATCGCCGGTGATTATTCCTTCGGTTGGAATTTTGGAGATGGAAAATCAGATACATTACAAAATCCACAACATACTTTTCCAAAACCAGGGACTTATAGAGTGAACTTAACGTTGAAAAGTCCGACTTGTACAAGCGTTTTCGAAAGTATCATTACAGTAGAATCACCACCCGTTTTAGTACTCGACAAACTGCCGGTATTCTGTACCGGAGATTCATTATTATTGCATGTTACAGGAGCTGAATCTTACCGATGGAATAATGGAACAACCGGTGATAGTTTATTGATAAAACAGACAGGGGATTATTCTGTATTAGGGACATCGAAGGCTGGATGCACAGATACGTTGAATTTCAAAGCAACAAATTTTGATTCGTATAATTTCACCATTCAGTCAGACAAAAATGAAGTAACAACCGTCGATCCTACTATCCGGCTTTGGAGTGAAAGTATTACGTATTCAGAATACTTCTGGGATTTTGGAGATGCTCAAAATGCTGTTGGCAACAATCAGACCCATTCGTATACAAATTTAAAAGATGGCTATTATGATGTGAAATTAAAAGTAAAAAATCCGAACGGATGTATGGAGTTTGCAACCAGTAGAATCTGGAGAACAAACACTTCGACCGGAAATGTATTTACTCCGAATGGAGACGGAATCGATGATGTCTTTTTGAGTGGATGGCACATTCAGATCTATAACAGAAATGGTATTTTAATTTATGAAGGCATTGAAGGATGGGATGGTACTTACAAAGGGAAACCGGCATCAAATGACACCTATTTCTATGTTTTATACATTTCCAGTGCAAAGGAAATAACAAAAAGGACAGGATTTGTAACTGTTATTCGATAAATGGGTATATGAAAAAAGCTGTTCTGTTACTAATTTTCATATTGCCTGGAATGATATCGATGGCACAATCAAATATTCGATTGAATAATGATTGGAATAAAACATATATTATAAACCCGGCATCAATAACCAGTGATTATCTGGCTGAATTTAACATGGCAGCCCGGCAGCAATGGTTAGGGTTTCAGGGATCTCCGACTACACTTTTTGCTTCAGGCACATTGTATCTGGATGAATTGTATACACAGTTTGGATTGAAAGTCATGCAGGATAAAGTCGGGTTCACTTCAACTACTGATATTGATTTGACTTATGCCTATGCAGCAAGGGTAAATCAATACTGGAAATTAAATATGGGTTTAGGATTAAGTTTTCAAAGTCTGGGGTATGATGTATCAGAAGTAAATTCACCAACAGCCAACGACCCGACAGTTTATACCAGATTATTAAATGAAACCAATGTCAATTCGGATTTAGGATTTGAATTAACCAATAAGTATTATCGGATTGGATTAGCGAGTCAAAATATTTTCTCATTATTTATACCCATCAATAAACTCTTTACCAATACAAATTATATTTATGCAATGTACAAGGATTCCAGCCATGACTATTTTAATCTCGGTTATGGAGCTTGCGGAATCCAATATTCAAATATATATCAAATGGAATTTAATTTAACCGGATATTTTAAATCAACCCTGACAACGAATCCTTTTCAGTTGGGTCTTGTATACAGGACATGGGGCGAAACGGGTGTATTGTTTGGGCTTGATGTAAGTCATAATCTCAGAGCTTCATACAGCTATGATTATAATTTTAGTGGAATTAGCACTGCATCATTTGGAACTCACGAATTGATGTTAACCTACAGATTGGATAAAATTTATCAATGTAAAAATTGTTGGTATTAATCTCTATTCAATATTTATAAGGAATCAAATAGAAACATGAATTCTGATTAAATTTTCAAATAAAATAAACTAAATTTTCGGTTGATTCACTCATTTCATGAAATAAAAAAAAAAGGAAATGTACATTACATTTCCTTTTTTTTATTTAATGAATTACCGATACGATTAGCTTTTTTTTCAATTTTATCTTCCTTTGATAATCCGAAACAAAATAGATATAATGGCTAATACCAAAAGAATATGAATGATACCCCCGGCACTGTATGCAAAAAAACCGATCGCCCAAAAAATGACAAGTATTAATGCTATTAAATAAAGTATATTGCTCATATTCGTAAAGTTTTTAAATTAAATTAAATATTGTAGCTTACTTGAATCAGAAATCAATTATTTTTTTTATATCTTAATTAAATGCAGCTGATAAATAAAAATTAATAACTGCATTATTTGCATCCGGAACTGCATATGTTGAATTTAAAAACGTTTTTGTCTTTCCGACCTTTGTCAATCCATAATTATAACGGGCACCCATGGTAAATGAACCGACATCTAATCCGGCACCAACAACAGCTCCTGCATCAATACGGTTATAATCGTTTACATTCAGGTTTTGTTCAAAGTTGAACAGATTAATATTTGCCTGATTTGAGACTTTCCCATCAACCAGATAGGCTACATAAGGGCCAAACTGGATATTAAGCAAGTGAGTCAACTGAACTACACATAAAACAGGAACTTCCAGGTAGGTCAGATTAAACTTGGCTGTACCATCCACAAAAAGATTATTATAGGTAACTGAAGCCCCTTTGGTTGTAAGTGAAAATTCCGGTTGTATAGCAAAAAAGTCTGTGACCGGTAATTTATTAAAAACCCCGAGATTGAAACCAACAATCATATCCGAACTTTTTGCATCGGAAGTATAAAGATTGGAAAGGTTTAAACCTCCCCGTACACCAAATTGCATCGTCTTTTTGTCCTGAGCCTGACAAGGCGATAGTATCATGCTCATAAGCAAAAGCGAAACTGATAGCAGATTAAATGGCTTTTTCATATTGTTGTTTTTTTTAATGTATAACAAATAATTTATGTACAAAGATATATGATTCACTTCCTCAAAGTTTACATAATTTATGGAAATAGTTACATAATTCACACATTCATCTTCCGTGAAGCCATTAAATTATGACATAAAAAAAGCAGACAAATTTGTCTGCTTTTTTTGATAGAAGTGGAATTCTACTTCTTTATATGTTCGTCGGTTAAACTGTTCAGAGTCTTGCCCAGTTGATTGAGGTCACGGTTAAAATCACTTTTAAATTTACCCCAATCGGTATGAGTTTTTTCATAATTACCAATTCTGGTTTTGAGATTCTGGTTTTTCAGTTGAAGCGAATCAATTCTGCTGGCATACACTTCATCAAGAGCCGAACCGGGTTTGTTCATTTTCAATTTAAGTTTTGCGATGCTTACTTCGTTATTTTTAATTTTTAATTCAGACTCAAGTTTAAATGTCTTAAGTTCTTCTTCAGAAGCAACTTTCTGCGCTAGTTTATTTTCGTTATTCTGAGCCGTATTCAAATTTTCAAGTGCTGTTTGAGTTTTATTTTGGGCATCTTCTTTCTTTTGGTCGTTGGACATGCAACCGCTTAACAAAGCCAATGCAAACAACAAACCTATAAGCTTTGAACTTTTCATAATTATTTAAGTATTAAATTGGTTGAGGAATTTATTTTTGGAAAAGTGAATATGATTCTAGAATATCAGACAGAATTTACTATTGATTAAATGGTTGATATAATATCACGCAGTTCTTCTTTTGTCTTACTGAGTTTGATTTCAAGCCGTCCGAACATTTCTTCTTTAGTCCCTTCAGCAAACATTATATCGTTATCGGTCAAAGCTGCAAATTTTTGTTTCAGTATACCTTTCTGTTCGTCCCAATTTCCTTTTATTTCGGTTGAGTTCATTATAGTGCGAATTAAACAGTGAATAAATTTTCACTACACAAAGGTGACAATATTCCCGTAATTTTGATTTACACAATTTCTGAAAAGACTTACATTATTCACACGTTTTTAACGGATAATAAAAATTCCGTTATAGTTCGAGTTGAATTTGTAGCATTTATTCAAACAACTTTTTTAATTCTGATTTCTTAACGTGTTAAAAATCCGGCTATTGATTTATTCTAATGTAAACAGCGGTCTAAACATTTCAGAACATATTCAATCAGGATGATAAATATAGTTTTTATTGTTGCGAAATGAGTTTACCGGATTGAATTACTTTGTTCATATCAGTAAGTTTGTAGAAATAAATCCCGGCTTTGAGACGGCTGGTATCAAGGGTAATAACTTGTTTGGAAACTGTTGAATTCAAAACCTCTACTCCCGATGTATTGTAAATTTTAAAATCGCAATGCATATATTTCGAATCATTCTTTAAATTTATGGTTGTGAACGAACCAAACGGATTAGGAGCCACTGTAAGTTCAACGTCAGGGTTTTGTGCATCAATTTCTTCAATGGCAGATGTAATACCTTTATATGGAGTAATAACAGTTGAAGAAGCAACCGAGACAGCACCATCAGTAGTAAAAGCAGCACCGTCAAGCAGGCAACCCGGTTTAATAACAATCGCACCGTTATTTACGACGACCATTCCTCTGAATACACTATTATCATTCATGGTGATGGCACCTTCAATTTTCCAGAAAATATTTTTCGATATTGCTCCATTCATTAAAATGACTCTTGAATTAGCAGCAGTTGTGAGAGCACCTTTTATCAGAATAACAAATACAGCATTCGGATCACCGGCAGCATTCATATAAAGAGTATCAGTAAGCAAAGTAGCTGCATTTAAATGATAAACCTGAGGGGTTAGTATCATGTTATGGCCAAACTGATCAGAATTGAGTAATTCGATAGTTGGAGTCATTAAATTCAACGAATTATAGAGGGTCAATAAATCACCCGAACACATATTCGTTGCACCATCGGGAATGGGATGAAGTATACCTTTCACATTTAAGACATCAAAACCGGTAGTTTGTCCTACATTTGTACCCAAATCACCGGTAATGAAAGTAATACCCGAATTGTAAACTGAACCATTGGTTGAATATAAAGCGTAATTGGACATTAAGCCCATTGGTGGCATCATTGTCCTGTTCATTTCACCTGACAATGAAGATTTATTTGCAACATCATACATACGGCTGTAACTTTTCACCGGCTGATAAAACAGGGTGATGACTGTAATCAGAGTAATTAATTTTGTTTTCATGTAAATTATTATGTTTATGTATGAATAAACTAATATATAATACAAAAGTATATTACTTTAGAAAGCAAATTGTTACATAAAAAAGTAAATAATTTGCAATATTCACACATTACATAAATAGACATATAAAAATACAAAAGCCCACTACATAAATGCAGTGGGCCTGATAGTATTTAATATTCTTATTGTTGAGAAATCAGTTTGCCTGATTGAATAAGCTTACCGTTAGAAGTCACCATGTAGAAATAAATTCCTGAACGAAGGTCACTGGTTTTTAGAGTAGTTACCTGACTGGTAACAGGTGTGTTGATAACCACTTTTCCTAATACATTATATATGCTTACATCATAGTTAATGGTTGAAGAAGCATCATTTAAACTAATGGTTGTATAAGCATTAAAAGGATTTGGAGCGAAAGTGATTATTTTATTTTCAACATTCGTATTTACGTTACTAATTCCTGTAATATTACAAACCGCAGGCATTGTAGTTGTAATGGAAGCAGTTGACAGTGCGCCTGTAGTAAGTAATGCTTTACCATTCAGGAGAACCCCGGTATTGATAGCACCAAATGCGCCGTTATTACAGATAATCGTACCGCAGAAAACGGAATAGTTGTTTATGTTAACGGCACCTTCGATTTTCCAGTAAACATTTTTAGTCTGAGCACCATTGATCAGAATAACTTTTGAATATGTACTGGTAGTTAAAGCACCATTTATCTTAATTACAAAAACAGCATTCGGATTTCCCTGAGCGTTGAGGTACAATGAATCGGTAAATGTACAGGCCGCTTTCATAATGTAAGTATGTGGAGTCAATACCAGATTCCGGCCAAATTGTTCCGGATAAAGTAATTCAATATCATCAGGCATTGTGTTCAGATAATTGTAAGCACTTAATAAATCTGTTGAACTCTGTGCAGTTGTTCCATCAGGAATCGGATGGACAATACCGGTAACTAAAAGAGGATCAAAGCCTGTAACTGAACCTACATTGGTTCCAATACTACCTTGTATGGTCGAGATTCCGGTATTTTCGACAGGCCCGTTTGAGGTAAATAAGGTGAAACAAGCTACAGATTTAAGATCGGGTGCAATCGGTCCTGTTAGATAAGGACTGGCACAACCGGCAGGAGTATAAGCGAGTGTTCCATCAACAGTAATTGCTCCGGCAGTTGAAAGTACACGCCCTTCGATGGTATCACGTGTTGTGGTTATTATTGCCGCGTTATTGGCAATAAGAGTACCTCTCATAAAAGTACCCGGAGCCAGGCTTACTAATCCTTCTACTTTCCAGTAGACATTACAAGCCAGTGCACCATTTTTTAAAATGACTTTAGATTCGGCACTTGTTGAAAAAGAACCGTTAATTTGAAAAATGAAAACTGCATTCGGATCATTTTTGGCATCCAGGATTAAGTTTGAGTTTAAAGTAGAAGCACTTGGTATTGAATATACCCCTGGTTTAAGGGTAACATCATTCCCCAGTAGAGGGGCTATAAAGTCAGTAGGTACTGCACTTTCCAATTGATTATAGGCGATCAATAAATCTGCAGCACATGCTGCACTTGCACCATCCCGATCGTGCATTATGCCGTTTACATTACCAAAACCAGTACTTGAACCACTGTTAGTACCAACGTTGCCGGTAAGTTGAGAGATACCGGTATTGCTTACTGAACCATCCGTAGAAAATAGAACAAAATTGGCAGCAGTACCTAAATTAATTGACTGTCCAAAATTGGCATTCGGCATTAAAAACAGCAGAACTGCTGTTAATGAAATAAGTAATTTTGTTTTCATTGTGATTTATTTTACAATGTGAGGGTATTTTCACATCGATACAAAGATAGATGTATAAATATATCCATTACTTACATAACTATAGTTATAAGTTGCATAATTCACAGGTATTGAAAAGAATAAGTAACTGGTTGAAAACGATATCAGGGGGTAATAAATTTAAATTTTTCCATACCTTTCTATCAAATAAAAATAATTGATAAAAATTTATATACATTCTTTGCATAACTTAATCAAGGCTTAATTTATTAACATCTTCCATTAATAAAAAAAGCTCACTACCAGAAGGCAGTGAGCTTTTTATATTTTCACAGTAAAATTTATTGTCGGGAAATCAATTTTCCTGATTGTATCGTTTTGTTATTTTCAATTACCTGATAGGAATAAATTCCCGAATGAAGATCACTCGTTTTAAGAGTGGTTGATTGTTGAGTAACAGGAGTATTTATAACTTCCTTGCCCATTGTATCGAAAATCCTCAATTTATAATTGTTGGTTTTAGAAACATCATTCAACGTTACGGTTGCAAATGATTTGAATGGGTTTGGAGCAATAACAAGTACATTTGAAGGTTCAACATTCACTGAACCGATTCCATTGATCACATCAGATGGATTATGAACGGTGATAGCGCTACTTGCGAAACTGCCATTGGTAGTCAGCACCCTTCCATAAAGAGTCACTCCTGTATTAATCTGGACTGCACCGTTGTTACAAATAATGGTCCCGCAAATCACTGAATAATCATTTATATTCACTGCACCATCGACTTTCCAATATACATTTTTGGCTTGTGTACCATTGATTAAAAGGACTTTTGCGTGAGTGCTTGTTGCTAATGCTCCGGTAACCTGGATCACAAAAACAGCATCAGCATTTCCTTGTGCATTCAGATAAACTGAATCGGTAAGTACGGTTGAACCTTTCAAAACATAAGTATGTGGAGTAAGAACCAGGTTATTACCAAACTGAGCAGGATAAAGAAGCTCTATATCAGGGGCAAGCAAATTCAGAGCAGAATAGGCTTTGAGCAAATCAGCAGCACATAAGGCTGTTGAACCATCGGCAACTCCATGTATGGCACCGGTTACTGTTAAAGCATCAAATCCTGATGTCAAACCAAGATTACTTCCTACATCACCTTTGATGGTAGAGATACCAATGTTGGTCATTGTACCCTGGGCAGTAAACAAAGCATAATTTTCTACTGTTGCAAGTGAAGGAGATGTTGGTCCGGTCAGATAAGGACTTCCACCAACGATTGGTGTATAGGCTAAAACTTTGGTTACATTCACTGCACCGGCGATAGCGAGGGCTCTGCCTTCGAGAGAAGCTCCTGAGTTAATGGATATGGCTGCATTATTGGCAATAACAGTTCCTTTCATGGAAGTTCCTGAAGCCATGCTTACCAAACCTTCAACTTTCCAGAATACATTACATGCCTGGGCACCATTTTTTAGTTTGACAATTGAATTGACAGTGGTAGAAAAAGTTCCCTGTATCAAAAATATAAATACTGCTTTGGGATCATTTTGAGCGTCCAAAGTCAGATCTAAATCGAGAGTTGAATTACCGGCAATGTCATAAACTCCCGGAACCAGTGTAGCCCCATTTCCAAGAAGAGGAGCATGTGCATAATTCGATACTGTACTTTTCAATTGATTATATGCCAACAGTAAATCGGAAGCACAAGTTGCAGTTGCGCCATCACTGCTGTGCATGACTCCATTAACATTGCCAAAACCTGTACTTGAACCTGAGTTTGAACCTACATTTCCGGTAAGTTGCGAACTACCTGTATTACCAACTGCTCCAACTGTTGAAAAAAGAACAAAATCAGCAGCGGTACCCAAATTGATAGTCTGTCCGAAATTTGCATTAGGCATTAAAAACAGGAAAGCTGCAGTTAATGTAAGAAGTAATTTTATTTTCATTATGTTTTATTTTATAATGTGAGAGTATTTTCACATCACGACAAAGGTAGTCGTCCTTTTCAAAGATTATATTACATAACTTTTTGAAATTGTTGCATAATTCACACGTTAAGTTTAGAAATGAGAAATGAGGAACGAGAAACGAGGAATGAGAAATGAGGAACGAGGAACGAGGAATGAAAGTTGAGGTAAGAACGGTTTCAGGAAATTCAGATTTGTGTAGTACAAACTTAGTCTGTTTTATTTGTATTTTTTCTATCCTTTTTATATTCTTTACGTGGATCTTCATTATTTAGTTGGTTCATTTTACTGTAGGCTTTTAGTAAAGAGGTCGGCAAATCTCCTTTGTAAGTTATTTTATAGAATGAATACCCATTGAATGGAATTACATTTTCGGAGTGTTTAAATTTGACCTGTTTCTCTACACCCTTCTTTCTGAAACTATTCATAAATACATTTTCACGCTCTTTATTCAGATGTTCTAATTTATCATCAATTTTATTTGAGCCTAACAACAACTCACTTTTTGCCTGAACAGTATATACCAAAGGATCTTTTGTTTTTTTATCTAAATAACGTACAAAATGAATATCCTTGATAGACATATTCTCCACCAAAGTTGAATCATTACTATCAAAAGTTTTATTATTTTTATGATGGGAAGCCATAAAGTACTTTTTCTTAGCCTCAAAAAGCAGAATATACTCTTTTTCTTTCCTGATATATAGTTGTGGGTGAACTTCAATGGAAGCTTGTGGATTTTTTGACAGAAAGTCGGCTATTTTTTTTAAAAACTGCTCCTGATTTTTACTGATAGCGTTTGTATGCATTTCCCAGTTCAGGGAAAGTGATTTTTCAATTTCGGTTTCAACGTTTCTTACCTTGATCCTATATGGAGTTGTTGCTGGTTTGACTATTATGTTTTTAAGTGCATTCAATACAATATCTTTCAAATGGAATTTCGGACTCTTCAGATTGCCAGTTATTGGAATCTGATAATCAATTACATTTCCACGATCGCGAACAATTGCCATAATGAGCCACACAGGGAACCATTTTGTATCTTTTTTATGAATACGTTCAGCTACCCGTGGATCAATAATTTCGAGGTGGTTTGTACTTTTAATATTACTTTTTCGTACATGCCATAAACCATTCAGATCAATAATTCCTCTGTTCAAAGGATAGGAAGTCAGTGATATCAGATAGGGATTAAATAATGTGACCGGTAGATGTTGAAAATGATAACTTAAATCAAAATCGCCTGTATCTTTGGGATTAATACTTAATCCGATCTTTATGGATCCTGAAGGTTTGATGCTACTGTTGAAAGTAATTGTTGCCCTATCCTGATTTTTATCTATTGAATCGGAGATAACAGTAATCGGTGTTATTTCCACTTCAAACTTTTCATTCAACGAAAAATCATTGTAGATAAAATGGCCGTTGTAAAGTGCCAATCGGTTGATTTTATAATTACTGTGAAAGAAGTTCTTCGAGATCACAGCAATGTAATTTCCTATTGTTGTTAAAAGATTAAATGAAGACGTATTTGCATCCATACCTGAATGTTTTGGGCCTTTCTTCACAAACATTTTACGGATGTTATCAAACGCATCATACCGTTCGTATTTGAAATATGGATGCGAAAGCGATACTGAATCGAAAAGATATTTATTGTCTTTTGGGCTGAGTTGAAATATGGATAATTGTAATTTCTTG
>Ga0302209_10001234_pt1 | contig 11214 bp, 10 predicted proteins | sample II_Fen_E3_1_FD_194574 | JGI IMG/M metagenome (GOLD analysis project Ga0302209, IMG submission 194574) | Peat permafrost microbial communities from Stordalen Mire near Abisko, Sweden - II_Fen_E3_1 | ecosystem: Environmental > Terrestrial > Soil > Wetlands > Permafrost | place: Sweden: Abisko...
AAACCCCATCGTATCTCCTTATCTGCCATAGGCTAATTTTTTATCTAAAAGATAAAACGCACCTTTGACCAGCAAACTGATGATAATAAAAAATATCGCAATAAAAACATACGCTTCTAATACATGTTTTGTAGCTGTCCCAATGGTTTTTGCTCTACCCATAATGTCTACAACACCTATTAAAAATGCCAATGATGTATTTTGAAACAACCCGATAAAGTCAGAGCCAAAACTCGGAACCGCTACCCGCACTGCCTGAGGCAGGATAATCCGCCGAAAAGCTTGAAATTGTGTCAATCCAACAGAGTAAGCCGCTTCCAGTTGTCCAGTCGGTATCGCTAAAATGGAGCACCTAAAGATTTCCGATAAAAAAGCTCCCTGATTGAGTATATATGTAATATATACAAAAATAATTTTATCCCACCGATTGACATTGATATTAAACAATTGCTGCATTAAGACCGGAATCCCGTAAAACACCACCAACAATTGAACCAGCATGGGTGTACCACGCATAAACGATACATAAATCCCCGCCACCTGCTGAAGAATCGGTATTTTTTTTATCCGGATTATGGCAACCAACAGAGCCAAAATGACACCAAACAACGTAGCATAAAAAACAATTTTGAAAGTAACTGGTAGATACGCTACAATTTGGGGTATATTTGTAAAAAACCTGTCCCAATCAAACAAATCCACCATCGCTATTTACTCACTTTCTGTGTAATTACCACCAATTACTTTCGTAGAAATCTCAGCTAATTTACCGGATTCTTTTAATTTTTTCAAAGCTCCATCAATTGCAGTCTGTAGTTCTGTATTGCCTTTCGCAAACACAAAATAAGTCTTCGATGTAGCCACAGGTTCTCCAACTGCTTTGAGAACAGTCTGTCCATTACCATAAGCTTTATTGAGTTTGTCCGTATCTCGTTTTGTTTCAATCACTGCATCCCATACACCATTCGTAAGTCCCACAACAGTTTCTTCATCCGTACTATTATCGGCATAAGCCAAAATGATCGGATTATCTTTATGAGTTTCATTGAATTTTTCCAAAAGATACGTTGAATTACTACCAGTTGAAGTTTTAACCTTCTTGCCCTGTAAATCACTTAAGGAATGAACCGTTTCATTTTTTGCTGCTACCGTAACATACGTTGTATACGTCGTATAACTTTCTTGCCCAAATAAATATTTTTTCTGGCGTTCGTCATTCGATTCATACTGATGTGCACCAATATCAATTTTGCCAGCATCTAATGAAATAAGTACGTTCGCAAAATCATACGTCTGAAATTCAAACTTATACTGTGGTAAGAGCTCATTGACTGCCTTTAATACTTCATATTCATAACCACTTAAATTTCCATCCTTATCTAAGTAGCAATATGGTTCATAATGATTACCTGTTCCCACAACAATTGTCTTTACATTGGCGTCACTTGTCTTTGTCTCATTGTTTGTACCGCATGCCGTAAGCAGGATAATACTTGCCAAACTCATCATTACTACGGTAATAATTTTGCTAATTTTCATAATTTCCACCTTTGACCTTTCAAAATTTATAATATAATTTCTTATATTGCATATATGCTGGTATCTTCTTAAAACTACCAGCATATAGTTAGCAATCACTGGATTGGCATAAAAAAAGAGGTTATAAAATATGCATAGTGCAAATTTTATAACCTCTAGTTTTCTAGTCAGTTGATAAACGGCATGTAATTTTTAAGCTATCTTATAAAAGATAAAATGTATCACATAAAGACAAGATATTTTTATTAAAGCAATATCATACTCTAGTTATATGAATACTATGAATATCATTTTAGTATTTATATGAAACTTTGTCAACTATATTTTAAAAAATACCCATCTACACTCTAACATCGATACAAATTGCAACAGAAAAGCCGCATACAATGTACACGGCTTTTCTTCTTTAATACGCTCATTTACAATGAAAACGAATTATGTTGTCCGGGAAATTCTCCTGCATTAGAGAAAGCATCTCGAATGATTTTTATATCATTTCTAAATGTACTTTCATCAATATTTAGAGAATCTGCTACATCTTCCCATGTATTATTCATCTTTTTCATAACTAGAACATCATTAATGGATTTTTTACTGTTTGTCGCAAGTTCATTGGCAAGCGCAATATCATTGGGTTGATAGCCCTCTTGAAGAAGCCCTAATCCTGTTTTCTTTGCAATTTTTAATTTGTTCTCCAGGCGATTTGCGGCAATTTCATTGCCAATAGATTCCATTTTTTCTTTCGTAATACCTAAAGACTGACCAACATCACGCCAACTTGCCTTTTTCATTTTGATATTCATAACATCTTTTAAAGATTTATCGCTGGCTTTTGCCAAAAAGCAACCGGTCGACAAATCTCTTACATCAACGCCTTCATTTACATAATCCAAAATATCATCTTTAGCAATGCCAAATGTATCAGATAAATTTTGAGCCACTTTATCTGGCGAGATTTGATGTTGTTCCATCATGGAAGCTCTGCCACCATCTTCACCCTCATTCGGTGAAGAAGCTTGTGCAACGAATGGACTTATTGTTCCTGCAAAAAGAGCAACACCTGTTGCTAACCCAATGATACCTTTTTTTGATAAAATACTCATGAAAATAGCCTCCTTGTTTAAATGTGTAAAAATCCCTTTTATTTAAGGCATAAGAAGTCTCTTATAGCTTCCTATCTTTTTAGACAAAATTATACTTTTTTTTTATCACTATTAAAGATCCCACCAATGGTGGTGCGATTGTGGAGGTTGTGGAGGTTGTGGAGGTCGTTGCGGTTCATGCCGTGGTCGTGGTGGTTGCCGTACTTCATTTGGATTAGCAGGGCCAGGATCACCAGGACCTTCATAATATTGAACTTGTGCAGAAGAGTCATTATTCGTGTGCAAAGGAGAAGCTTCTGTAAAGCCGACAGCAAATCCTAATTGGATCACACCTATCAGTGTCAATAAAGTTATTTTCTTCGCGAAATGATTCATACTAAACGCCACCTTATAATTTTAGAGTTATAAAAATTAAAATTCTTTAACTCATATAACTATAGTATAGCACTTTTTGGTTTAGAATATCCAGATATATTAAATTTCTTTAATTCACGATTTTTATATTGTATTATAGATTCTCCAATGTTAAAATAAACTAACACGATATTAGTACTAGGTACTAATATTACTTAAATTTGTGAAGAAGGTATTTAAATGTATACAAATATAACAGGTATTGGTGCTTATGTTCCAAAAAAAGTTTTAACCAATGCCGAACTTGAAACTATGATTGATACATCAAACGAATGGATTATTCAACGTACTGGTGTACAAGAACGACATATTGCTGCCGAAAATGAATTTTCGAGTGATCTCGCAATTAAAGCAGTAGAAAATCTGTTATCCAACCCTGCACTATCAATCGATGATGTCGACATGGTTGTTGTAACGACTTTCACGGCTGATCACCTGACGCCTAGCGTTGCCGCCCTTGTCCAAGGACACTTTGCTATAAAAAATGCTGGTACAATGGATCTAAACGCTGCCTGTACTGGGTTTACGTATGGGCTGTGTGTCGCTGATTCTCTTTTAACTGCTGGGCATAGCAAAAAAATGCTATTAATTGCTGCGGAAACAACATCAAAAATTCTCGACTATACCCAGCGTGGCAGCTGTATTTTATTTGGTGATGCGGCTGTTGCTGTATTGATCGAAAAAAATTCGTCACACCGACAAATTCTACAATCGTATTTTACATCCGATGGAAGTTTAGCCCCGCTTGTCGCCTGTAGTAATTTAGCCCCAACAGTAAATCATAAACCTTTTGAAAAAGAACATATCTTCCAGCAAGAAGGACCTCTCTTATATGAATATGTGATTAAAAATATTCCGACTGGCATTCAAACTCTTTTAGACAAAAACAACCTGTCACTCAATCAAATTGATTGGTTTATCCCTCACAGTGCCAATTTGCGTATGATAAAAAGCCTTTGCACAAAACTTAATTTCCCTTTTGAAAAGACTTTGATCAGTAATGATTTTTATGGTAATACATCTTCCGCCTCCATTCCATTAGCGATTTGGTTAGGTCAGCAAAATTTAAAGATCAAAAAAGGTGATATTTTGCTTCTTTACGGCTTTGGGGCCGGATTGACCCATGGTGGAATCATCATAAAATGGTAATACAACAATAACAGCTCCATAAATACCAGCAAAAAAGCACTCTTTTCCGAGTGCTCTTTTGCTATATCTTAAATTGTAAATTTTTGAATTTCATTTTGGAGATCGGCTGCCAGTTTTGACAAATGGGTGCTTGCCGCAGCAATTTCCTGCATGGATGCCGATTGTTCTTCCGTTGCCGCTGAGACCGTTTGTGTTTCTTCGGAAATTTTACTGCTTTGTTTTTTTATGTTTTCCGTTGAGTTTACAACATTCTCCGTTCCCGCACTGAGTTCTTCCGCAGCGGCTGAAATACTCGTAATTTCTTCGGTAATTCCCTTAATCATATTAACAATTTCATTAAAGGTTCGGCCTGCAATATCAACAAGTTCTGAACCACTTGCCACTTCTCGTTTACTTTCTTTCATAAAGGTAACTGCAGTTTGTGTTCTTGTCTGCACATCCTTGATAAGAACTTGAATATCCTTTGAAGCACTCGCTGACTGTTCTGATAGTTTTCGAACTTCTTCCGCAACAACAGCGAAACCTCTGCCATGCTCACCGGCTCTAGCCGCTTCAATCGCCGCATTTAAAGCAAGCAAATTGGTTTGATCAGCAATATTTGAAATCAATGTTACCATGGTATTAATGTCTTTTGATTTTGCTTCTAACTCATCAATAACATCCGCTGTATCTTCTGTTCGTTTATTAATTGTCCCCATCTGCGCTATTGTTTTTTCAATAGCTTTTCCACCTTCAAAAGCAGATGTCGTCGTTGACTCTGCCGTTTTCGCAACACCTGTTGTATTTTGCGTAACTTGCTCAATACCCTTGGCCATTTCTTCCACAATATGATTGGTGGCAACGGCAATTTCCAATTCTCGAGTCGCACCAGCAGCGACTTCGGTAATGGATACAGCGATTTGCTGTGATGCCTGTGCTGATTGTTCCGCGCTGGCCGTTAATTGCTCCGAAGCTGCCGCTACCTGTTCGGAAGTATTCAGCAATTGTTTGATTAAAGATCGAATATTTTGATTCATCTGATTCATTGATTTGGATAAAACGCCAAATTCACTTTTATCCAGCAAACGATGAGCTGCAACATCCTGCGAAAAATTTCCAGTTGCTGCATTACTTAAAAAGTCTACCGATTCTTGTAGACGTAAGTTAATCTGGCGAATGATGAGTAAGCCTATGCTAATCCCTAAAACTAATGCCGCCACTGTAATAGCTAAAGCCAGCATCGTGGATTTTTGTAGATCTTCTTTGGCTTGCATACTCATTGCATCCGCTTTTTTATTACTGCTTTCTGATATCGAAATTAAATTTTTTGCGACATCATTCGAGATACCTTCCAATTGTGTTTGGAAAAGCTGATACGCTTCTTGATTTTTATTTTGCACAGCTAAAGCGATTACTTGTCCACTGGCTCCATCAAATTTAGTCAGCAAAGTTTTAAACGATTCCAACGCCGTTTTTTCATTTGCATCTAAGGAAAGTTTTGCATAGGCATCATTGTTTTTATCAATGCCTGCTCTTAAATCTTTAATTTCATTGGATAAACGTATATTTTCACGATCATCCGTTGTGATCATTAATGAAAAAAGATCCCCTTGTATTCGCCTAACAGCTAAGCGACTTTCATAGGCTAAATTGGACTTTTCAACGTCAATCTTATACAGAACATCCATGCTATCGCCGCTCTGTTTTAAATTGACATACCCCAGTCCCCCAATAATAATAATTGCCACACTAAAAACAGTAATCAAGACATACAACTTCTGACTTACTTTTAAATTACTAAACCAGCTCATTTCGTATTCCCCCTACTTGTTTTTATTACTCAATTCTATAAATATTTCTCTACTTTAACATAAATACCTCTATTAAAAATAGGATATTTTATGGCAAAAAAAAGCACCTCGAAAGATGCTTTTTTTTGCATATAAATTAGCCTTTAGCACAAAGACAAAATGGATGCCCGGCGGGATCTAGCATCGTTACAAAGTTCTCTCCACCAAACTGCGATTTTGCTTTAACAGCCCCTAAAACCTCTGCCCGCTGAACTGCCGCAGTTACATCATCGACTTGGAAATCAAAATGCATTTGCTTTTGCTGCTTATTTAATTGATCGGGCCAAATAGGCGAAACATATTCCTCGTCCTGAACAAATAAAAAAACCAATCCAGCCTCACTCCGCACGGCTGGGTGTCCATACATTTCACGTTTTTCCCATCCCAGAAGTTGTTTGTAAAATCGGCACAACTGTTGTTCATCATTGCAATCCACAACAATGTTACCAAAACAAATATCTTGATTCATCACATATGCTCCTTTGTTTAATCAATTTGTCTTTAAAATCTTCGCCAAAAGAAATGTAAATCCTGCCAGCATCCATTTGGCTTATACTTTCGAAGGAAGCTGTAGAAGCAAATTGTTAAAATTGCAGGACTTGTAGTTAATTTGTCGAATTTTTCTCTAAAATGATTCACAATATACTTTAGGGGGATTCAATTATGGCTATTGTTACATGGACTGATGAATTTAGTGTTGGCATCCCTAAATTCGATGAAGAACACAAGAAATTAGTTGCTATGATAAATAATCTTCATGCTGCGATGAAAGAAGGTCGCGGAAAAGATACAATGGAAGAATTGCTTCTAGGTCTAACCAAATATGTAAACACTCATTTTTCTCATGAAGAAACGTTAATGGCCAAATGCAAGTATCCGAATTATGAAAAGCACAAAAAAATACATGATGATTTTAAAACGAAGGTCCTTGAATATAAAAGCTTATATGATAAGAATCTCTTACCTGCCAATCAATTGCTTAACGTTCTTCGTGATTGGTTACTTAAACATATTTGTGATGCAGATCGTGATTATGGTCCATTTTTAGAAAAACATATGTAAAGACCATATTTTTTATAAATCAAAAAAAGCCCCAAGAACACTGGGTTCTTGGGGCTTTTAAATTCATTAATATTAACGTTTCGAGAACTGAGAAGCCTTACGAGCTTTTTTCAAGCCGTATTTGCGACGTTCTTTTTCACGTGGATCACGTGTTAAGAAACCTGCTTTTTTCAAAGCAGCACGTAAATCGATATCAACTTTGAGAAGTGCACGTGAAATGCCATGACGAATTGCACCGGCTTGTCCCGATGAACCGCCACCTTCTACTTGTGCTATTACATCGTATTTATCAACTGTTTCAGTTAAATGTAACGGTTGTCTAACGATCAATTCAAGAGTTTTAAGACCAAAGTACTCTTTCATTTCACGACCATTGATAATTACGTTGCCTTCACCTGGAACCAGACGAACTCTGGCAACTGAAGTTTTTCTGCGACCTGTAGCGTAATAGATAGCTAATGCCATAAATAATGTTCCTCCTTCCAGATATTATCTGATATTTAATTCAAGTACTTCTGGTTTCTGAGCAGCATGAGGATGTTCAGGACCAGCATATACGTTCAATTTTGTGTAAATTTGTGAACCAAGTCTGTTTTTAGGGATCATACCCTTAACAGCTATTTCAATTACTCTTTCAGGATGAGTTTCAAACATTTTACCAGCTGGTGTAAATGTAGTACCCCCAGTATATCCTGAATGACGGAAATATGTTTTATTAATTAATTTTTTACCTGTGAATACAGCTTTTTCTGCATTGACTACAATTACGAAGTCTCCAGTATCAACATGAGGCGTAAAGGTCGGTTTATGTTTACCGCGAAGTACTTTCGCAACTTCAGCAGCTAATCTACCTACAGTTTTACCTTCAGCGTCTACAACATACCATTTACGTTCGATGTTGGACTCATTTGCCATAAACGTTGTTTTCATTCGATATCCCTCCTTGTTTATTAACTTTTCTAAATTTCCATTATTAAAGTTATTATACAAAGGTTCGCCCTGATCTCCGGGGCTAGTGGAAATCTCGGTTAAAGCCTCATATAAACTATATTTTAATAAAAATAGAACCTAAAGTCAAGTTATTTTTCTTTTTTTGTTATCCACATTTAAACTGTGGATAAAGAGCAACAAAAAATATTATACCAGTCCCAGACAAATTTGTATAGAGTTATTTGCTGTTTCTACAATAAAAAGATAAAAAAACAGATGAAGCTTCGGCCTCATCTGTTTTTTTCTATAATACTGCCTCCGTTACGCTCAGCGGCTTTTTTTCTTTTGCTACAGATAACATCAGCTTGATACGATTAAGCTGGTTGACCTCGCTTACACCAGCATCACAATCCACAGCAATAACATTGCTGTCGGGATAAGATCGTAAAATTTCACGAATCATCCCTTTTCCGGTAATATGATTCGGCAAACAGCCAAAAGGCTGCAGGCAAATGATGTTTTTCGTTCCACTTTCAATCAGCTTTAACATTTCACCAGTTAAGAACCAACCTTCCCCTGCCATATTACCGAGTGATACATGTTTTTTGGCAAGTTCGGCAATGTCGCGAATCCGATTTGGTGCGGTAAAACGCTGACTTTTTTTCAAGGCCTTCCGAATTGGATGACGAAGCAACTCCATCACTTTGATAAATACTTCGGATTTCATTTTATCTGAAAGTTTCCCTGCCAAAAGGCGATATTTTACAATATCATCAACTGCCATATAAAATAAAAAATCCATCATATCCGGCATAACCACTTCTACACCCTCATTCGCCAATATCTCTTCGAGATGATTGTTGGCCACAGGATGATATTTGACAAGAATCTCCCCAACTACGCCTACTTTGGGTTTCCAAAGATGTTCATGGATAATAAACTGATCAAATATATGAACAATTTTTTGTACGTTTCGCTTAAATTTAATGTAGTTTCCATTCATAATTTCTTGTTTGCAACGTTCCAGACATTTTTCATATAATCGTTGCGTAGACCCCACTTCAACTTCATAAGGTCGAATCCGGTTTACCAGCCGCATTAACAGATCTCCATACATAATACTTTTGATTACATCCGTAAAACTGGCTATATTTAAGGAGAAAGCATCTTGCTCTGGTCCCCAGCACGCAAAAACAGCAACCTGTGGATAACCTGCATCTTTTAAAGCTTTTCGCATCAGACTCAAATAATTAGTCGCCCGACAAGCCCCACATGTCTGAAACAACATGATTGAGGTTTTATCTGGGTCACAGACACCCGATTTAAGCGCTGCTAAAAGTTGTCCAACAATAACAATCGCCGGATAACACATATCATTGTTGACATAACGAAGCCCCAAATCAATCGCTGCCCGATTGGGCAGTTCGGGAATCAGAACTTGATAGCCATATTTACGCAATGCCGTAGTTATTAAAGAAAAATGAATTGGCGATAATTGTGGCGCCAAAATTGTATTGGTTTCTTTTTTGTCCTCACTAAAGATTGGACGAGCTTCAATTAATTTTGGTTCGTTTTTATGATGCGATGCTTTTTGTAAGGCTGCCATGAGCGAACGTAAACGAATTCGCGCCGCCCCCAAGTTCGTTACTTCATCGAGTTTGATCATTGTATAGATACGTTGATGCTGTTCCATAATTTCTTTGACCTGCCCGATCGTAATGGCATCCAAACCACAGCCGAACGAACTTAACTGGATAAGCGTAAGATTCTCATGTGCCGCAACATAACTCGCAGCGTGATAGAGTCGAGCATGATAACTCCATTGGTTCATAATCTGTAATTTTTCAGGTTCAACATGAAGATGATAAATTACATCTTCTGATAATACTGCGAGTCCATAGGATTGGATCATTTCAGCGATACCGTGATTAATTTCAGGATCTAAATGGTACGGACGGCCAGCTAAAACAATTCCATGCAAATTCTCTGTTTCAATATGCTCTAGAATCTTCTGCCCCTCTACTCGAATCGCTTTTTTATATTTTTCAAGTTCAATATAAGCAGCATCCACAGCTGATAAAATTTCTTTTTTGCTGATATGTTCAATCACAAACTCTTCCGTCAAGCGTGTAATGAGACGAAGTCTATCATCCATTGGTAAAAATGGCTGCATAAATTGAATATTTTCCGTACGTAAAATATCCATATTCGCACGGATATTTTCTGCATAGGAAGCCACAACCGGACAATTGTAATGGTTATCACTTGGATTCATGGTATCTTTCATATTATATGGGATACATGGATAAAAAATTTTCTTAATTCCTTGATGGATTAAATCCATAATATGCCCATGTACCAATTTAGCTGGATAACACAAAGAATCAGAAGGAATGGTTGCCATCCCCTTATGATACATTTCCGGTGTTGATTTTCCTGATAAAACCACTTTATACCCAAGCATTGTAAAAAAAGTAAACCAAAATGGATAATCTTCATACATATTCAGAACCCGTGGCAGACCAATCGATCCACGACTTGGATGCGCTAACGGTTTATAAAAATCAAATAAACGATAATATTTATATTCGTAAATATTCGGCACTTTATTTTCTTTTTTATGTTGACCAATGCCACGTTCACAACGATTGCCAATATGGTATTTTTCTCCATTGGAAAATTTTTGGGTTGTAATCAAACATTGATTGCCGCAAATTTTACAACGATGTGATGTTGTGGTTACAGTAAAATTGGTTATCTCTTGCTCTGGCAAGATGGCAGATGTCCCTGTCGAACGTTCCTGTGCTAAAATAGCTGCACCATAGGCTCCCATAAGGCCTGAAATATCAGGGCGTATGACGGGACGATCAAGCAGTAATTCCATAGACCTTAAAACAGCATCATTATAAAAAGTACCACCTTGTACAACAATTGAAGTACCTAACTCATTTACATCTTTTATTTGAATCACTTTAAATAGAGCATTTTTAATGATAGACAATGCTATTCCCGCAGAAATATCACTGACATCTGCCCCTTCTTTTTGCACTTGCTTCACTTTAGAATTCATAAACACCGTACAGCGTGTACCAAGATCCACCGGTTTATGCGACTGCATTGCTTTTTTGGCAAATTCACCCGCCGTCAAATTCAAACTTTGGGCAAAATTTTCAATAAAGGATCCGCAG
>Ga0302209_10001239_pt1 | contig 11176 bp, 11 predicted proteins | sample II_Fen_E3_1_FD_194574 | JGI IMG/M metagenome (GOLD analysis project Ga0302209, IMG submission 194574) | Peat permafrost microbial communities from Stordalen Mire near Abisko, Sweden - II_Fen_E3_1 | ecosystem: Environmental > Terrestrial > Soil > Wetlands > Permafrost | place: Sweden: Abisko...
TTTACATTATTCAGCGGAATGCGCGGCAACCTCAAACCCTTAGTGAGACTTTCCAATTCCAGTAATGAACCATCATGTATCGTTTTAGGATTTTCTCCTATTTTATTCTGACTATATGACGTCAAAGCCATTGTTATCAAAATAATTGGTAACAAAAGATATTTTAGTTTCACAATTGTTCTTTTCATTTATTTTGAAATATGATTGAATATATTGTTTGTTAGCATTTATCAAATCTAATTCAAGTGCAGTCTATGATATTAAATTTAAATATCTAGTTCTTTTTCTAAAACCGCACATAAATCCTCTAACAGGGAACTTAAAGTTACAAACAGATAGTTGAAATACATCTTAGAAGAATACGACATTATTTAATTCATCCTAGTTGCTTCCGATATTCATTCATTTCTATCAAATTCGGACTCATTTCTTTTCGAAAATTCAGCTTTTGTTTTTCCTCCAATCGGCGCACGATTGTATGTATGTAAACATTTGTTTTATTGGTTGCATTTGCAATTTGTGATACAGACAGATTAAGTGCCATAAGGTTACTAACAATTGTTTCTATCTTCGTTAACTTTCTATATTTGCTTTCCCCCATTTTCAGAGAGTCATATTCTATCACTCTTTTTCTCAGACGCTCTTTTGTTTTGTTTTTTTTTGTAGAAACGAGAATATTTTTAGAATTTGTAATCCAATTGGTAGTTTCTGTATCCTCCTCCTTCTTAATATTATTATCTACGTAGGAAGTAAAAGATCCCAAATTAAAATTATTCAAAAGAGATATTTCAAATAACTGGAACAAGAAAAAATCATGTTGACCATTAATCATGCAAGCACATAATTCCACAATAACCTGACTACTATCTACATATCTTAATAATGTTTTTGCATTCCGTACTGTCTTTCCTCGTTTCAACTCTCTAATAATTGTCTTGATATAATCTTGTGTAGGAAATATCTCGTCTCGTCGGTCATTGAACTCCTGCACATTGTTTACTCTAAATAGCTGCTGGGCAGGTTGATTCATGTCCACCAAGTTACTTCTGCAATCAAAAACAAGTGTGTACGCAGGCAATGATTTCAACATTACCATCATCTCCTGTAAATTTTCTGCAATTGGAAGATATTTGTACATAATCTATATCAAATTTAAAATAGAACTATTTTCTTTTCAATCATTTAATTTCGAATGCTTAATAATATTTAGAAATACTATTTATAGCGTTAACGCAATGCATTTATAGCCTCAAGTTAAACATGACCGAAATTCAGTTTAATAGTAGTTTAATAAAATAATTAAAGTAAGTTTCCAAAAAATGTTTGGTAAGTGCAAGTATTATAGTCCATATAATTATTGTAATTATCAATAATACCAAAAACGGACGCCGATATATAAATTTTTCGGAATCTTCAGAATCTTCCATGATAGCTAGGTTAAATGACGAAACTGATTTGTCTTTGACTTTTTACATTTAGGAGCCACTTGATTCCAAATCTGTTTAGACAGAAACGATATTAAATCCTGAATTATACATATCAAAATACCTATAATGGCCATTACTAACATTAGTGGAGTAAAAACAAACATTCTTAAACCAGATAAAATATAATTCCACATATCATTTTTTTAGCAGCGTATACTCAAAAACACTCAAATGTCTTGATTATACAACCAATTTAATATAAATGAATATCTTAGCATTTGACATGTCTTAGTGACTAGTCTTCTTCAGTAAAGCAAACCGATGGCACTACCACATGGAATTTATTGAATAAATTTATTAGGTTATACTTCCATTCGAATTAGAGTATATCTATTTGCATTTGTATATAATAAATACTTTAGAACTTAAATACACTATATTTAACTAACATGCTATCAATCATAAATACATAAATTAAATGTATTCCAAATAAAATATTTAAATTAATGTTAAATATAACGTGTTTCATATCACCTTGGCATATAATTATACAGCGATTTTGAATTATAATTTTTATTTAGCATTTAAAATGCCGATTTTATGTGTTATTTATATATATTTCGGGTTTTGTTTTTTATCGCGTACCAAAACCTAAATAATGTCAATATTTTTTATTATTGAACACTACAAAGAGTTGTTTTGTGTTGGAAGTTTTAATATGGAAGATGTCAAAATTCTTGCTACACTGATTTACTACAAATTTGAAATACACTGCAAATATCACAAACTTATTTGAAATACACAAAAAAAAATGGAAAAAAGTTCAAACTTTTTTGATAGATTATGCCAACTAATTAATTACTATGGGATTAATAGTATAAATTCATTTGCGACAGAACATTTAAAATACAAATCTTCGGAGAAAATTAACAGACTAAAGAAGCCAAACACACACCCATCGTACGATATATTACGCGACATTGCAAACAAGTTTGAAGAAATTGATATGAATTGGCTTCTTTTAGGAGTTGGAAACATGCTTAAGGATGATAAAGAGCATTCAAAATCTGAGATTAACCCTGAGTTGAAAATTGTAGATCAAATATCATTTAATTATCTTTTGGATAGATATGAGCAATTAGCCATCGAAAACGGCAAATTAACTATGGAATTAAATGCAATGAAAAGTGGGATAGTGATATCTCCTGATTCGAAGACATCGTGAAAATACAACAGAGTTTATATAAATTATCTCATAGTGCATTGATTTCAGACAAACCAAATACGGTTAACTAAGTGTAAAACAAATAACTATAATGGCCAATTTCAGAACAACGTACGAGAAAATTCTTGAGATATTAAAGCAATTTGAGACAACAGTAACTTTCTGAATCTAATTTAGTGTCCACATTTAAGTGATATTGAATTAAGCGCAGTGTTTCTAATCTTCAGAGAGGAAAGTTATTTTATCCCAAATTACCCATTAGAATTGTCCAATTTTGGGGTTTCTTCATTTTACGCCCATTTTCTAATGGACAATTTGGGTTTATAAACTTTTAAAAATAAAGTGAGATTTTAGTGGTTCGACTAATTACTACATTTTTAGTAGATGCATCCAATGTCAATTACTTCTCAATAAATACTAAATTATCTGTATTTAATTGATAATACTCTGTTATGTACAATAATCACCTACCAATAACAAAACATATTACCTGTAGCGAGTTTTCGTTTAGAAAAGCTTTATTTTCTCTAAATTCCAAATGTAAGTCGGAAATGTATTGGATTTTCATATTAGTTCAATGTTCTTTTACAATAAAAATAATTAACTAAGCCTTTTATAAATGACTTTGCTTTTATTGTTTAATTCAATTAATTCTTCTTTTCTCATTTCGATATTTAAACTTTCGGCATACCAAATGCTGTCTTTAAATATCACATTGGCTGTATGTATATCTAAATTTTTCGTTAGAAACACATAATTTCTTTTATCACTAGTTTGTTCTAATATGACAGTGGGATTGTTTAATGTCCTTTTCAGCAAGTCATGCACATTAGAACTTAATTCTGAATTTACTATTGCCAAACCAATAGATTTTGCATCAAAGAAGACCTCATTATTTTGAGGATCAAAGACAGATAATGTATTCATATTTATAATTTTGAAGTATTTACATTTGGTTTACCGACTAATCATATTGAGTTATAAAAGTAGCACGCAATTTACACAAATTATTTGTTTTTTATATAGCCTCAGAAACAGAAAATCCTATTATTCTAAAATAGGAGAATATATTTTATAGTAACAAAAGTTGATGTTGATTTTTACAAATCCATCCATCTTTCAGAATCGATATTCATTCTTTTTCTTTTTTTTTTACTCAAAGGTGCATCATCGTTTTGCAAGTTTCCACTCACTCCACTTACCTCTGAAAATTCTACGGGTTCTTGTGGTGCTGTTGGTATATAAGTCACGTTGAAATCTCCCTGTTCTGCTTTACTTATAATCCCTGAGGAATTTTCAAACCAGTTGGTCGTATCAATATCATGAGTTGCATGAAGAGCCTGAACTGCTCTGAATAATTCTTTGTCGAAATTAGTAGATATATCCCTAGCTTTAATAGGAATGGCATTAGTACAATTTTTCATTTTGAATGAAAATCCCTTTATTTCTCCCAATTTACTTTTTCTCACCCATAGTGATATGCCTTTCTCTGAAAGTTTTTCTATAAGATCCTCAGTACTTTTGACCGTAGGTAATATCTGTATAACTTGATTCCTTATATATGTTTTTTGCGCTACTTCACTCATTGCAGATTGCTTTGCAACTGTTCCAACTTTTAAAAAATCGTTTATTGGGGTTGCTTCACCACTGAAATATCTTGATATATTTAAAAACGAAAATCCGCGATTGGTTGTAATTTCACTCGCCTTTATGATTGCAGCAGCTTCAATATCTTTCAATTGAAATGAGATTCCATATATTCCTCCTGTATTTTGATGAAGCGTAGCATTAACTCCAATTTTGTCTAACTCTATAAGATAACTCTCAAATGAGTTACTATTCTTTAATGCTACAATCGCCTTTGAAGCAATTGCGTTTTTTTGCTCATTAGTAGACATTGCTCTAGTAGTCATAAAGCTTGAAATAGCAGCATAACGATATTTCTGTGGAAGACGATCTTCTTTAAAATATACATTTGCATTGGGAAGTCCATAAGTTAGCTTCTGTTTTCCATCCTTATCTGCAATAGTTCTTACATATAGTCCAGCTGCATGAACTTTCTCGAAAAAATCATACTTGTTTTTTGATGAAGTATAGCACATATCAAGTTGTTGAAGTAGTTCTTCTTTATATAAACTCACAAAAAGATTATTTTTCTCCAAAACATTTCCTACCTCGTTATAGACATTTTTACCGAGAAGAATTTCTAATTCGGTATTAGATAACCGATTATTTTGAATTAGTTTTGCTTCATCCGAAAGTAATTCCAGAAGCTCAGTTTTAGTCGAAAAATTACGTAATCCTTTATCTAATGCATTAGAGAAATAGTATTCTCTTTCCTTTATTTTCGAGAGGCTTTTACTGTTGAATTTATTATATTCAACCTCTTTAAGCCCGTATTTTTTCTCTAAATCTCTTGATAATTCTTGTGATTTACGCCAATCATACGAGTTAGATACATGAATACCATCGTAGTCAACAGTTGTTGATAAAATATGTAGGTGTTTATGCTCTCTATCTGAATGTCTAATTACAGCGTAACAACAGTTACCATAACCCATTCGTTGCATGTATTCTTTTCCTAGTTGAAGAAATTTATCGTTGTCTATTTGTTCTCCGGGAGTCAAATTCAGTGATACTTCAATAAACTTATTATCTACACGATCATTCATCTCACCAACTTCTTTCATTTCAACAAAAAGTTTATGTATATCATTTTCAAAGAAGTTATCGTACAAGTATTCGCCTTTTCCAACCTCAATCTTAGTTACATTGTATGATATTTTTTTTAATAAGGTTGTATTATCTCCGAATGGACTGGATATTTTAGCTATCATATTTTCCTGATTTTGTCAATAATTAATTGAAGCATTTCTTTGTATTCTTCCATTTGTGTATACGCATCAAAATAATTTAATATATCTGAATTTATATTTAATCTGTGTGCAATTTGATTGATATTGTTTCCAATAAATCGAATTTGCCGTATCATCTCGTTGTCTGTTTTGATAATTATACGATGATTTAAAGCTGTTTTTCTCATATAGGCAGAAACTGAAATGCCTAATTCATTTGCCTTATTTTTGATCTTGGTCTGTTCATTGATTGTAATTCTGACTTCTATTCTAGCCATTTTAATTTCTTCTTTCATATTTTATTCTTTAAGTGCGACCATAGGGAGAACTAAATTCCTAAGCTCGGCTTAGGCAAGGTGATTTGACGTACGGACAAACACATACCTTGCAAAGCCTAAGTTGAACAGTTTTTAACATAGGATAAATGTAAAAGTTTAGAGTATTTTTTCCTAAAGTTTTGATGTAGTGATCACACAAATTAACTTTACACATTTAACCTTGATAGAATAAAGTTTACTGGCATCTTTATTTGACCTTGGCTGTTATCAATGGCGGAGAAGGTCTTCCATATTGAATGTCCTTTTTCTCCATAATTTGTTAATTCAATGATTTGATTCGTCACTTTAATCGGTGCATTGTACGCTTTAAGTCGTCTTACAAGAGCTTGCCAATTTCTATCAATATTGTCTTCAGGTGGAGAAGTTTCTAATAAATTAAATTCCACCTCAGAGGTTGTATTTATTTTATTTTTCTTTTCTTTACTAGTAATACGTTTGTTATTCGTTGGCAATACGATCGTATTTTTTTGTTTTATCCATCTTGTTTCTATGCTTTTACGAGCTTTTTCGCTCTTTTCAGCACGTAGTTTTAAACGGTCTATAGCAGTATTGGACCAAAACCTAACTCCATCATTTTCGAACAATAAACTATCATGTATAAGATATTTAACTAGTTCTTCGGATGTCCGTAATTCAAACGTAATACGTTCGTATTCTGTTATTGAAAGATATCCTCCTTCTTCGTATAGCATTTCAACGATACACCAATATGCACCAATTGCTTCGAGACCAAATTTCATTAAAGCTGTGACAAGCTTCTTATCGTTTCTGGAATTAAAATCGTGGCTGAAGTAGTTTCTCATTGTGACTTTTTTGAACAATGTATTTTTATATTTCCATCAAAAAGGACACAAGGGTCATTAGTGTGTTTTTTTAGCAGCATTTTTTGAAACGCTAAGAGCAATTATATCGATGGAATTGTTTTTCAACTGACTTGCTGCCCATGTTGCCAACTCTTCGCGATTAAATATGATCTTCTTTCCAAACCTACTAAATGGGATCGAGTTATCCATCGTATACTTATAGATTTGAGACTTAGACATGCGATATCCATTGTTATTAAGAAATTCCAACCCTTCTAAAAGAGTTAGATTTTTTTTAGGCTCATCTTTCTTAGGTATGAACGATTTAACTGCTTCATTAACCGCCTTATTTACAATTGCAGTTAAGTTTTCTTGTGTAGTTACTATTAATTCCATAATTTTAAAATTTATGATATGAAACAAAATGATTAGTTACATTGAGCTATTAATTGACACGGCAAAGATATAATTGATAATATTTGTAACCAACAGAATATAAAGTAAATAACCGATAGCAAACTATCAGTTTGCTATCGGTTATTATCGGTAGGCTTAAATAATAAATTATGAATCAAACGTCTACGACGTGTTCAATCTATCAGCTATTTTTAGGCAAAAACTTTATCAATATCAGAAAACGTACTTTGGTATTTATCATTTTGTTTTATCTGTATATCAAATATTTTCCTTGCGTTAGGAAAATCTATTTTACTATTTCGACTTAATTTTTCTACAAAGTAACTAAGTGCTCTTTTTTCACCCCTCCATTTCTTTGTGATGTTTTTTTTATATATCCATTCAATTTTTCTATGATTATTACAAGGAATTCCACCAAACCAATATAACCAAGAATCGATGTCACTTTTAATTAACGTTTCAGTTACAAACAAATCATGTGCATTTATTAGTTTTGCTTCATCTTTCCCATAAATAGTTAATAGAGTTGGCTCTGTTTCACTAATTCTTTTATTTAATTCCACAAAAAGAGGTTCAAATAATGGTTGATTCTCCAAAATAATGCACCAAGCACAATAAATACGTCCAATATTTTCGCCTAGAATACCCCAATTTGTTGGGAGAATACGGCCTTTTTTCTTTATTATAAATGACCTAATGGAGATGTCTTTAATGGCAATAGCTTCATTGAAAATATTCAAATGATAGTAAGATGGATCTGCTTTATAGTTGTCAAAAATATTATTGTATCCTATATCAAAACGTTTTGCATAGGTATAGACTTCAGCTTTGAGCATTTCATCTAGATCCTGAATTATTGTCCATTTATCTCTTTCAAAGAAAAGTTTTTCATAAGAAGCAAATTCTAATAATCTTGAAAAATGAGCAGGCATATATATGTTGCCAATATTTTCAATTGATTCTAAGTCAAATAACTTCTTGGTTTTGAATATGTTTACGCATAAATAGTCGTAATAATGATTTACATAAAAACTTTGAACCCCAATTACGAAAAAATTGGAATGATTAGGCACTCCTTTAACATTAATACTTTCACCTGATTCAAAATAAAAATTCTGGATCTTTGCTTTTTGATATTCAGAGAGTAATATGTCTGAAAAATCTGCGATAGACCAATATGACCCATGAAGCTCAATGTTTACATAATTATTAACAATATATTCAATTTTATTTCTTGCAGAATCATAATTCCTCACCTTTTCAAGTTCGCTACCGAGCAGCTTTAAGTGACATTTATCATCGTTTGTTACATTTTTACATTCTCCTTTTGTGTTTAATAAATAATTTTTATAATCATCACGGACATATCCAAGATATTCAAGAATTGTGAATTTTTTAGTAAAGCAACCATCCCAATCCCTAAAAAATCTACCCGTTATCACAGCACTTTCTTTTTCTTTTGCAATAACATCATTCTTTTCTTGAACTGACATACTATTTTGAAGATTTACGTTGATAGTAGCGTCTAGTGACAAATTATCACTGTATTGAGCCACTAACTTGATCAAATATGGCAACACTGATTTATTGAAATTATCGCTGATTTGTTTTGCATAATTGTATAAATCAATTTGGGACATGCTTTCTTGAAGTGCTTTATCAAGAAATGAATTTAAAGCCATATTTGTATAATTCATTTCTTTTTGTTTTGTGGGATGAATACTTTTCGCCAATCTATTTATCATATTGTTTACCATAACTTAGTTGTATTTTATAAAAGCATCGAATTCTAGATTAAACGCAGTTCTTTAAGATTACTGGTTCCATTTGTTCCATAACAATAGCGAGTTATAAGTTATACGCTCCTGTTTATTGTAACTTCCGAAATAATTTTGAGTTACTGACTTTTTGCTATGTCCTAGACTTTCTGATATATAACTTTCAGGCACACGGTTTTTAGCTAATATAGTAGCATAAGAATGACGGGCATTGTAAGTCGAAATATCGGGTAATTCTAAAGCTGCTGTAACCTTTTTGATATGTTTGTTTGTCAAACGAATTACATTCAAAATTTCACGCTTTCGGTCGGTTTCGGTCTTACAATTATTCAAAAAAGGAAAGATGTATTTTTTTTGACTTGGAGTGTTTCCCCACTTGTTTATAATTTCTTGTAATGGTTCTAATATAGGAATCAGTATGTCGATTTTTTCAGTTGATGTTCTTATGGTCTTGGCTCGTTTAAATGATATTTCATTTAGTTTGATATTCTCAAACTTCAATGTAAGCATATCGCCAAAATTAATACCATTTGCCAGAAAAGAAAAAATCCACAAATCCCGGCACATTTCAATCGTTTCGCTCGGGCAGTTATATTCGGCTATTTTTTTAATCTCAGATAATTCCAAACTCAAATCACGCCCTTTTGCTGTTGGTATTATAAACTTTCCTTTGCCGAAAGGGTAACTATTTTCAGTAATAACTTCGCTTAATATGGCATCATTTAAAAGAACACGCAAAGATCGCAGATACATCCCCATTGTAGCATAAGAAATGCCTTTAGCGATTAAGAACTTATAATATCCGTTTAACCAATTTATAGTAATCTCTGAAATTTTAAGCTTCTTATCAGTGTAAGCAACAATAGAATTTTTAGAACATTGATAAAACGAAGCGTTTCCGATACGTCCCTCTACTTTCATGTTTTCAATCTTTATATCATAAGCAACTAATAAATCATCTCCAACAGTTTTACTCAATCGTTTATTAAGTAAATCGAAAGTAAAAGTTCCATTTTCTGACAATGTTTTTATTTGGGTTTTCAAAACACTATCGTAATAAGTCTGTAAAGAATCGGCAATTTCTTTGATTCTTTTTGTTTTACTTTCATTTAAGAATAGAATCCAATCAGATTCATTCAATGAAATTCCAGTACTATAATAGGAACGTACCCTTCGAGAAGTAATGCACCACTTCAATGGACAATTCTCTAAAGATTTTTTTCGTCTCAAATCTCTTGTTATATTTACAGTTACTCCAAAACTATTATAATACAGTTTACTCGATTTAATTTTTTCTTTGTTTGTTTCCATATTAGTATTATATATGTACACACAAATGCACACACAAAAATACAACAAATAATCGAATCAATGAAATTAAATGAAATTAGATAGTAGATTTATCATTTGATATTTAGCAATTTATAGTACTTACGAAAACAATTGAAAAGTACTGAATTTAAAATTGCACCGACTCTTAATCTGTGGGTCGAGGGTTCGAACCCCTCCTGGGTCACTTTCAAACAAAAAAGTCCGCTATAATTTAAAATTACAGCGGACTTTTTTTTAAGTACCTATACAAATACAACTTTCAATTAAATAACCCACCAGCCTATCTTCAATTACACAAGTTTATCCTATGCATTCAATTTACAGGCATATTTCCGCAATTCTGGATTAACTCCTTTTTTGAATTTAGTTTTTGTTTTTCCTCCACCCTGCGCATGATTACACGGACAGCAATATTTGTTTTATTCGTTGCAATTGCGATTTCCGGTATGGATAAATTGAGGCTCATAAGTTTACAAACAACTGTTTCAATTTTTGTCAATTTTCTATATCTGGCCTTTTCCAATCGTGTAGATTCACATCCTATTGATCGTTGACTCCGACGCTCTTTTGTTTTGCTTTTTTCATGCACAACAAAAGCACTTTCAGAGTTCTGCGATCTATTTGGTTGGTAAGCAGTAATTTCTAAATTACCATCATCACTCATATCGGAAATAAAAGGCACAAGAGTAGAATTAGTTGAAAGCGATATTTCAAATAACTGGAACAGAAATAAATCCCGACATCCATTGATCATACAAGCACATAATTCAACAATAGCCAGACTATCGTCGGCATATTTCAATACCGTTCTGGCATAACGGATTGTCTTTCCCTTTTTCAACTCACGAATAATTATTTTGATATAATCGTGCGTAAGGAACATTTTATCCTGCTTACTGTTAAACTCCTGTATACTATTTATTCTAAGCAACTGTTTAGCCGATTGATTCATATCTACTAAGTTGCTCTTTGCATCAAAAACAAGTGTATATGCAGGTAAG